>Ga0233438_10003264_pt1 | contig 15137 bp, 11 predicted proteins | sample SI_123_September_FD_182720 | JGI IMG/M metagenome (GOLD analysis project Ga0233438, IMG submission 182720) | Seawater microbial communities from Saanich Inlet, British Columbia, Canada - SI_123_September2016_10_MG | ecosystem: Environmental > Aquatic > Marine > Inlet | place: Canada: British...
TTGAGATTGACGACCCAGAATTACAAATGGCGTGGTATAAAGAACAAGAGAAAGTTACAGAGGCTGCGGATATGGCATATAGTTGGGCAATCAAACACGGTATTGCGAAAGAGCAGGCTCGAAAAGTACTGCCCGAGGGTCTGACAAAAACCAGACTATATATGAAAGGTAGTCTGAGAAGTTGGATTCATTATATCGAATTACGATCTGCAAATGGCACACAGAAAGAGCACATGGATGTCGCAATCGAATGTGCAAAAGAGATTGCTAGAATTTTTCCACTTATGAATGACCTATAATCATAAATAGCAATGTGAATTGATCATTAAATTTCTTTATGTTTTTATAATAGTATTTAAACAGGAGAATTTTAATGATTGATCCGTTGACAGCTATAGCAGCTGCATCTGCCGCATATAAGGGATTAACCAAAGTTGTTCAGGCTGGACAAGAGCTGGAGAATTGTACAAATCAATTGGGTAAATGGTTCGGCGCCCTAAATGATATCAATCGCGCAGAAGAACAAAGAAAACGTCCACCACTTCATGCAAAACTAATGGGATCTGGTTCGATAGAGGAAGAGGCGTTCGCCATTCTGACTCACAAGAAAAAAATGGCCGAACAGGAAAAAGAGATCAAATTCATGTTGAATATGAGATTTGGTCCATCTACATGGGATGAAATGCTCGAACTTCGTCGTAATATCAAAAAAGAACGCGAAGAAACCATTTACGCCGCAGAAGAATTTAAAAATGCAATATTAGATGGTGCAATTATGGTTGCACTATCATTCGGTATTTTGGGTGCGATTTTCACTATGGTATATTTTATAGGTGTCGTACAGACGCCGCCGTGGTGGTAATATGGTTCAAGTTTTTATGTTAATTGTAATCATCGGTATCGGCGCAGAAAGAAAAGAAGTCGAAGAAAAGATGTATTTTCGTTCTATAGAATTATGTAATGAAGTTGCCAGTCATGTTGCTAAACGATGGGGATATTGGCAACCAGCTGATCAGGCAACTTCATATTGCGTACCACATGCAGTAAAAGAAGGTACTCTTATCTATTAGCAAGTGGATTGTCAAGGGCTTTAGTGAGTTTGTTTGTCAACCTATCTTCCATTACAGACAATTCGCGCTTGACATATCCTTCTAAACCTGATACCTTATCAACAAACCGATTGTTTGCATCATCTATCATGGCACGAACATCTCTTTTGAGTCTGTCTTGTTCACTCTCGCCTTCATCTAATAATGCTCTCACTTCTACTGTCAATGAATCGGCAAGAGCCCTCATTTCATCCTCTACCTTTACAACTTCATCTTCGATACGATCAAGGTGTTTTTCCATACGCACCATTTCGTCTTTCAAATCGTGTTTCGCATCTCTGAGATAATCAGTATTTTCAGTGATACGATCACGAACACCGGCAAACTCATCTTTAAATAATTCTAATTCTTCTGATACGAAATCCATATGTCTCTCAACAGTCACTTGATGCTCTTTCTGTATTGCAATTTGTTTATCAAACTCAGATAAATCTGGCGCAACATAACTTTGTATTTGCTCTTTCATATCTTGGTAATCTTTGTAAAATTCAAAACCGCCCCACAGACCACCGCCAAGTGTTCCTAAAAGTGGTATAATCAATAATAATTTACTACCGGAGGCCTTGATGCCTCCATATTCTAATTCTGCCATCTATCCATTCCTTAAAACTGAAATTCTTTTCCAACTACAATTCCAAAATCATCGCCTTCTATTCCGGGCGCAATAAAGTAGTCATTATATTTCAGTCTCAGAAACGGTATTATGGGTTTAGAATATCCCGTAACCAATCCGCCTTCTAATTTCAAGTCGCCTTTCAAGTCAATATCGCGTGATGTATAAAGACTTATATTTTTCTCACTGTTGTAAAATGTTCCTATTGTGTATTCGTTGTATTTATATTTAACGGTTGGGTGTATTCCGTTATATTCGTTCGACATTCCCATATGTATTGTGAATGCCAACCCAAAAACTATATTTTCCAATTATTTTTTACCTTAAATTTGGGTACTGTAGATCTTCCATCACACCAAATGTCGGGTCGTTTACAAACCATCTTGCAAATTCGTGATCGACTGTAGGTTTTGGCGGATAGAAATAGATATCTGGTACATCTTTTTCTCCATAATCAAAATCTGGAACAAATGCAATCAATGCAACCAACTTGGCCTGCAATATCATCTGTTCTTCAATCGTATCTGCGTCATTGACTTGTTTTGTCATTTCTGCTATTTTGTCTGCAATAAGTTGTTTTATTTTTTCTTTGCGACTTTCTTTTTTCTCTTGAATTTCTGTTTCGGTTGGCTCCTTTTTTTCCACAATTACAGGTTGGGGCTTTTCTTCTTTCTTAGGTTCATCTTCCACTTGCTTGTCGTCCACCGATTCATCATTGGTATCGTCCTCAGTCGTTTCCTCAGATTCTTCTTTTTCGGGATCTTCTTCTTTCTCCTTAACTGGTTCAGTAGTTGGTTCAGATTCAGTGGTTTCGTCGGGTTTTGGTTCTTCATCATTTATAGCTTCCTCTAATTCTGCAATTTCAATTTCGATAGATTGGGTAGTTATTTCTTCTACTGGTTCTATTTCTGTTACAATTTCAACCTGTGGCGTTTCAATAGGTTCTGGAATTACAACCTCTGGTATGACTGAAATTTCTGGTATTACTTCAATTATAGGTTGTGCAATAATTTCTTCAACTACTTCTGGTTGGTAATTGGGACATGCTATATCATACTGAGAATCCAATTCGCATTGTTGGTTGAAATATGCAACCTGATACATGGGGCATTGTTGATCGTATAGACTGTCGAGTGTGCATTGTTGATCTAGGAATGCTGCTGCATATCCAGTACAACCACTATCATATAATGGGCTTGCATCGCACGCCTTGTTATATAGATATTCTGTATACGCCTCTGCATAACCTTCACATGTAGGGTGATATAGTTTATCCAGTTCGCATGGATTTGTGGTATAGGTAAACCACATTTCTCCGTCTTTGACAACAGGCCCATAAAAACCCTCCCATTGTCCATTGTCTTGTCCAGTGGTAACAAAACTTACATTTCCTAATTGACTAGGAGTATAAATTGTACCCGCCCCTGTCTGGTGATTGAAAAATTCTATAAAATCTTCTGTGACTTGCCAAACGGTAGTACACCCCTCACCACACGATTCTACGACTTCACTATCACTATGAGAATTTTCTTGGGCCCAATGATACCATGTGTCATAATCATAGGTTTTTGTTTCTACTACATTTCCATTGGCATCGGTGACAGTAACTACAATATTGAGAGTATCGAATTGATCTGCGTACTCTCCGGTTGGTTTAAAATTTTCATCTAATCTATTGGAAATGCTCTGATCGCAATAAATTGTACCATCTTCTGTAGTGACATTGAAACAACCATTTATCCATTTCCATTTGTAGTGTAATTTATCTACACTAATTCCGGTATGTGATAGTGCTTGATTGATTGCCATAGAGATAGCAAACTGATCAGAACATGCACCAAATTGAACTGCTGTAGAACCATCCCAAGCACTAGTGCTACCGTCTAATATGTTTGCGTGAGTTGTGCCACCAACACAAGGGCCATTAGTAATTATACCTTGTGTCAAGTCTGCTGTTTCTGGGCTTGTGGTTGCTGTGTTTGTTTCTTGTGCGTTAGTTGGCGGCGACAAGAGCAAGAAGGAACAAGAGAGCGCCACCAATGACATTCTTGTTAGTATCCCACTGACGTTTTTGAACATCTTGTTTTGTCTCCGGTTCGAATTTTATTGGTATTTTCTTTTTACCTGTCCAAGTTTTCCAGCCTTCTTTAGCATCATCACCAATTTTTCCTTCATATGGACAAGGAGTCCCTGCCATTTCCATTGCGTCATAAACCCTGCGATCTTGACACAATACTGATACCGCCGCAACTTTCATACCCATATCATATAATGTTTTGGATATTTTAAGTCTTTCACAATTTTGATCTGTAACACTTTCACCCTGAGAAATACCTAGAATTTGTGTTTGGATTGCTCCACTAATTCCTACAGTACACAAATCCTGAGAGGAACCACCGGCTGTTGGAGATATAGCAGATGGTGGAGGAGAAATCACTATGGTTCTTCCTTCCGAATCTACTTTACTTTTGCTGTCTGTTACAGTTTCGATTTTAGTTTGAGATATTGCGGGCACTACCGAAAGTAATACCAATAAACTCGCAATTAAAAACTTTTTATATAACATTATATTTTCCTATTATCGAACTGTTTAGATTACTATCGACATCTTTTAAATTATTTGTAAATATATACTTGGCCCGAGTTGCTCACAAGCGTTCCGCCTACGGTGGTGTCATCATATCCGGTCGCGCCGACAGCTAAAACATCTTCATCACTCACTGCACAACTAGTACCGAAAAAATCACTGGCATTTTCGCCAGTCAGTGTTAAGGTCGGGGTCCATGTGCCAGTTAAATCATCGGGTATGGTATACACATAGACAGACCCTGAGTTATTTGCTCCTACATCATCCCGATCAGCACCTACAATTAAATATTTCTGTGTAACCGCAAAACTGCCGGCAAAATCATTACTAGCGCTTGATGGATTCGTGAGAGTTTTAATATGTGCGCCGGTCGATGGATTGAATATTTCAATTTCTTCATCATTCCCATGGCCGACTGCAATAAAAGAACCATCAGGTCTAAACTCATACTTATAATCATTACTCCAGCCATTGGAGTTATTCGGTGTTATTTTCTGACTTCTGATGGTGCCCGCAACATTATTTGCAATGAAAATCTCATCGTTAAAACCAGTATGCCATGCAGAATACAAATCACAGACTGCACAGTGGAATTGGCCAGGATTATAATCAAGTGAACTGTCTGTGTACTTTGTCCATTCTTGCACTAATGCGCCAGTATCCAGATTGAACAGATGCATTTTACCATATGTTATTTGTGTTGTATGTGCCCATTGATACTGACTTATTAAAAGATAAGTCTCTGATATATCAAATCTTTGACCAAAATAGTGCCATGATCCATCAGTGCGGCCGGTGCTTCCCGTTTTAGAATACAAAGACACCCATCCATCATAAGAGGTATCGGTTGCATCTCTTTTCCAAACTCGGACTCTACCAAGCGTGCCGTTCTCACCAATACTATTGTATACAAAATAATTTTCATTTGCTTTTATTATCTCACCCACACGATTTTTACCAGCCCATGGTACATTACCGGTTTGACCCATATATCGAATCTCACTTCCGCTTGTATTATTATAGATATAGATATATCCTCTTCCATTATCGGAAGTGCCGTCTGAGGCAGGATTACCATAATACGATGTCGGCGCATTTTCATCTGGATTTCCAACAAAGGTATGCGTACTGTTTACTGCAATGCGAGAACTGAAACTGGCGTATGATGAGGCACCACCCTCTCCTGTGTCAATATTCGAAACTTGGTGTTGTAAATTTCCTGCCAGAGCAAATGCCAATGTAAAGTCACTTGCACTAGTTGCTGCCTGACTACCATCAGATGCACTAAAGGTGACACTGAACACACCAGCATCTGCCTCTGTGGTCGATGGTGTAATAGTGAACACATTATCTACATTTGTAATGGTTGCAGTACTACCCAAAGTTCCTGTTGTGACTGCATGACTCCAAGTGAGAGTTGCTCCCTCTGGGTCTGTGGAATTCAGAGTGATTGTTGTCGCTGTACCATCCATAGCCAAATCGTATGTTGCATTTAATCCTGTAATTGCAGTCGGACTTAAATTTGTCACTTCTGCGATAAGATACCAACCTGTACCATTGTAGATATAAAGTTTATTTGTAGATGTTACCAAAACAGATTGTCCAGTAGCCGGACTTGAAATCGCAGTCAATTCGGATAAATTTGTTACCGCTGTAGAAGCAGGGCCGGATCCTGTTACGGTATCCTGAACAACTCCGCCACTGTTTGTACCTACCTGTTCGAGTTTTCCAGATGAATTTGCAGAAAGTTTTACTTTATTTGTACCACTACCTATAGTAATTTCTGGAACTTCGATACCTGTTGCGGTTGACTTGATGGTTTGTCCGCCCAAGTCGATAGTATTTCCGTCCAGATATATATCATTAAATCTATTTGACGAAGTACCTAAATCATATGAAACATCTGTGTCTGGTATAAGCGATGAGGTTATTGTCGTAAAATTTGCAATATTATTAGCAAAAGTGGCAGGAGATAATACCGATTTTACTGCCTGAGAAATCTTTATAATTTCTGCCTGAGTAGCTCCACCATTTATTAGTGCTACCGCTCTATTATTGATTGCGGTTTCTACAGTAGAATCATTTGCAAGATTTAAACTTTTTGCCGCGCGTGACAGATCAACTAATTCGGCGACTGTGGCAGTCGGCAAATCATTCAATATTGCAGTTCTCATTGCTGAGATTGATGTATTTAAATTACTGTCTGGCATTTTCTATCAACCCTTTTAACACTATTTATAATACTATATTCAAGAGCTCCAACTCTGTACTGGTCCCGTTCCGCTGCTTCCACTAGATTCTGAATCGCCTTCACTACTAGATGAAGAACTACTAGATGATGCAGATGTTAGTCTTGGATCGTTGTATCGGTTTAAAATTGAAAATGATCCGACTCCGTCTTTCGTGAAATGACCCCATTCTGCAAGTGGGCCCATTTTTATTCTAAAGTTGAATTGAAGAGAATTGCAAAACGTGGGCGAATTCGATGATTTATCAAAACCAGTTAAAATGGTCGTCTGGGTCGTGGGTATTTTTGTTTTAGATGTTGGCCCATCGAAGACGGTATTTTTTATATTAAATCGCAAAGGTGGAAATTTTTGAGTTATGAATTCATCATCGACGCCATTTTTGATCGATATTTCGTTTAAATTATTTGTATTATAGTTAGAACCATAAATTTTAGATAATTTAGTATCGAAAGATATCTTGGAAAATTGTTGTTTTGGTAATTCCGAATTGCCGATTACTGGAAAATTGTTGTTTTTTATATTAAATTGCAAAGGTGGAAATTTTTGAGTTATGAATTCATCATCGACGCCATTATTGGTCAAAATAGGATCTAAATTATTAATTGAATAACTAGAACCATAATTTTTATATAATTTAGTATCAAAGGTTATTTTATCAAAATTTGAATTTATTGTTTCAGCTCTGGAATATGTGTGTGATGGATTTTCTACAAATACAGGAATTGGATTAGATACCTGAGTAGTAGAGGATCCAGCAGCAAAACCACTTGAAACGGATGTTGATGGAAAGGACCTATTAGTACCCCATAAAATTCTCACACAACCCACTGCACCCTTACTTCTATCTGCGCTATAGCCGCTATCCGATCCACCGCCGCCACCGCCATACTTACCACCATGACCCAAATAAACTCCATCGTTTGTGCCATCTTCGCCGCCAGAACCACCCTTACCAAATTCATTTGTGCTAGTGGTGTTTACTGTGCCGCCTACGCCAGAGGTTCCTTCTCCATATGGATTGACACCACCTCCGCCATTATAAGGCGATGATTCAGATGATGAACCACCACCGCCGCCCCCACCAGATCCATTATAACCATTCGTTTCGTTTGGTCCCCCAGCTCCGCCATTACCGGAATAACCGCCAGCGCCACCACCTCCACCACCGTCACCGTGCTGTGGTCCACCGTCTCCGCCATTACCTCCGCCATCTCCAACATATGTCCCGCCGGTCCCATGAGAGGAGCCAGTTGAACCCCCACCACCGGCGCCTTTTACAGTTGTGGCATCAATGAAATAAGAATCGCCGCCATCAGTTCCTGTTGTATTAGAGGATATCCCTGCTGCACCTACATTTAAGTTGTATGTCTGACCTGCCGTTACTGAAATATTATTTTTCCAACCTAGACCACCGCCACCGCCGCCTGGTTCGCCACTTGTTCCCTGTCCGCCGCCTCCGCCACCGCCGATTGCTACTACACTGACACTTGTGACTCCAGCTGGGGCGGTCCAAGTGTGCGCTCCACTGGTATCAAAAAATGCCTCACCAGCACCGTCTTCTCCTACTGTATTTTCGTGGTTCGCTATAGTTATTTCAAAAGCTCCGGCCGTACCCAATAAATCAATGGCAGTTGTATCGGTATGACCAGATGTGTTTATATTTACTTTCGACAGGTTTTGTATTATTGGAGATCTTGAGCCATATCCTTTTATGTGAATTGGTACAAGATTTGTTTTTATAAAGTGCGATGTCTTTGTTGCGTTGTTTATAGAATTAAAAAATATTGAATCAAAAACATGTTTCGTCCCAGATGGGGCGTCTGTGCCAACTTCGTTGTCAGTTATAAATGATGTAGGAATTGATTTTTTTACTATTATGTCTCTTGTGCCATTTCCTTTTATGTGAATTGGTACAGAAATTGGATCTTGATGGGTGCCTTTTTCATAATTATTTGAAGTATTTACGAATATTGCAGTCTTTTGAGAAATTTCGGAGTCGGTTAATACATGCGGATGTTGATAATTATCTGCATAAACGGTTTTTATAAAAGTGTTTTTATAAATTTCTTCGGTGAGATCTCTCACACCCACCGAAGATGTTGTCCATATGGAAATAGGGTCTATAGCCTGAATATCTATAGGCAGAGTATCTACACTTGCTTCTGCCTTTTTTGTTGTTATACCTAAAGACGTTGATACAGTTTTTAGATCGATACTCACTTAAATAATCCTATTATATTTCAATACTGGCAGCAACATTTGTAAACCCAGCTCCAACCACTTTAGTTGCAACGGATAAATCGCCAGAAGTGAGTGTAGTGACAGTCTTTGTTGTAGTGTCGTCCGAAAACTTCATAGAAGAACCTTCTATTGTCAGTTTCACACTGGTCGCAATTCTTGCGCCTGATGCGTTGATAGCACTAACTGCCAAATTAGTTACAATATCAGATCCAGAGTATGTATAACTAGCAAGTTCTGGTGTCACTGAAATTGATACTGGTAATGTTGGTGTTAACAGATGCAATTCTTGATCCGTTGGCGCTGTGGTACTTTCTTTGGTATACCAGATTCTATCCAAACTATCGCGACCAACTTCATAAATAACACCGTTGATTGATGTCGTTTCTGTCCATCCGGTTGTATCGTTCCACGCATATACAACAAATCTGGTACTAAACCAAACTCCCATAAGAGTCTGAGAATCGTTTAACCAGATCCAATTTCTTACATGTCCGGGCATTTCAATTTTGCTGTGATAAGTGAAAGTTTTGGGGTCGGCTGGGTCCATTTTATAGGTGACCCAAGTTTTCCACGGAGCATCATTCTCATAATAAGTCGATCTGCCATCAACTTTAAAATCACATACATAACGATGACCACCACTTGTCCAAGTTGTACAATTAATCACCATAGTTCGATAATTAGAGGTGCCTATGCCACCATAAACAGATAACATGTCACTATGTGTGCTACTCATCACATCACATGTTACATCGTGTTCTACTGCAAACGTGTCGTTAGATGTGTTCCATGTAACTACTTGAGGGTGCCAATCTCCATAAGTATCATAGTAAGAATTAAACCAAACTTTGGTGTTTGCAGTTCCTCTCGGATCGTCAAAGTGTTGCGAAAAAGTACGAGGAAAATGGATATTATTATTATAATATCCGCCTTGATGCGTGCCTGCAGCGGCTGGCGTGCCGGTGTGATGGAAGAGTTCTGTGTTGGTTGGCGTCTGTGATGTGTTCCATACAGATTTATAGATCCTGATATCAGCGGATGTGGTGGTTGTGTACGACTTTGCCGCACCCATAATCAGACCACCACCATCTGTTGTTTCTCCTACAAACTGAGTATTGTAATAGGTTCCTTGATTCATTGGTATGTGAGATCCACGACCTCCGATGCTGTGCGGCCAGTTGCTGTATGCAACATTCATGTAGCTGTTTGGATAATTATAAGGAGTAGAGTCTTGCTTCGTCATTGACGACAAAGAAGGAAAAAAAGTAGTGGCCGCGCCGCCTTGGCCGAAGCTCTTTCCCCAGAAATGATGTTTGCTATGACAATAATTGTCGCTTAAACCCGATGCAGTTGGCGTTTGTTGATCTAAGTCGGTTGTCACGGGCATCACCGGCCAAGCACGTTCATAGTAATTCGAGGTCTGCTTGTGACCTTTTACTACCATTTCGTCCGTTCCATCAGTAATAGTGAATATCGTGCCGCCTTTGCGGCCGCCGGCACCAACACCGTTGTTGAAAGACATATCAATCCAAGCAGCGCTATCGGTATAACCATAATAGCTCGCACTGTTTGTGCCTGGAGCTTCGGGGTCACACACTCCGACTGTTAATTTTGACAAAGCCAAAGAAAGACCAGATACGAAGCCGTTGCTGCTTACATTCATGTCAGTGGGATAGAAGACCCATGCATTGCTACCGACAGCTGTCTGCATATTAATTCGTCTTGAATATTGTGGAGTCAGACTGGTTTTATCGTGTTTATCTCCATTGATATAAAATCCATCATTTCCCGCTCGTGGATCTTCTACTAGTACTGAGTTGGTTGTAACACCGTTAGAGTCCCATACCTTTGCCATTTTTATTCTCCTGTTATGTGATTGTTGCTATCTTGATACCATTTAATGGCTTCTTCGATATTTTCCCAATCGAGTCTAGTACCATCGGGGGCAAATTTCCAAGGTTGTGTTAAAATTAAACATTCGTCACTATTCCATACATTAAATGTCCCTGAATCTAAAACACAAGTAAAATTATGTGTTAGGTTGGTGGTTGTATCATTCCCATCATCGTCCGTTTCTGTCACGGCATTTACTACTGTAAAATCCATTTTGTTCTCCTATTTTTATTTCTATTTATAATTTATAATTGTTTATATTTAAATTGAACTACCAAATCTTCGCCTTTGTTAGTTGTTCCTATGTCTGTGACATCAACAGTCAAATAATCTCCCTCAATCATATTCCAAGTTGAATAGGGACCTGTCATATCTATTGTGGTTGTGCTTGCGTCAATATTTATTGTAGAAACCATAGTTCCATTTTTCTTAACTAAAATAGTCACTGTCGCATCGGCTGCAGCTCTCAATTTAGGAATTACATCTGATATTGTCAAATTGAATGGAGCATACCATCTTGCTGTTCCTGTATGGACTGCCAATTCGCCCTGTTGACTCAAATTCGTTATAAATGTGGTGTTTTGTTTTACTGTTGATAGAGATGTGACTGTGCCATCGTTGATTTTTTCTGTGATTTTATCTCCGGCAACATCTCCAACCTTTTCTTTGAATACATTCACATTTTCCAAATATTCGCCCATATCTTGTGGTACAAATTTTGCCGTAGCTGAATCGTATACAAGACACATATTGTTGGGAATGGTAGGTTTTGGACGAATTTCTACAGGAGTGTTGTGTCCCTCTTGTGTATGTTGAAACGCCAAAACGTAATTGCCAGAACTATTAGTTTCTACTGCGAGATCTTTGATATTAATAGTACCTTTCATTGCCGCATGATTACCACACTGATAATATAAAGTGTCTGGAGCGTCAGCCGGTACTGTAAACACCAGTGTTCCTGCCTCATTTCTCGAACCGACTACTCCGGTTGTGTATTCGGAAGCATATGTTCCTGCTGCAAAGTTTGTACCATCATCTGTTGTCAAATAAAATGGGTGTCCTGATAGAGTTGCGTCTAAATTAAATGTATAAGTGCCACCTCTATAAACAGGACCTAAAGTTTCATTGTCGCCCATGGCGGGCCCCGAAAATGTATATGCACCAGCATTTGCAAATGCGACACCATATGAAACAGTGGGCGCTGTAAGAGTTGGAAGTGTTATTGTTGTCGGAACATTGATAATATTTCTCTGAACTTCTGTCGCTGCTCCGCCGCGAACTCCTTCGAAAGTAATACCCGTAATATTTTCTGTTGATACTGCCCAAGAGACATTATTTTCAATTCCAGAACCTTCTATCCATTTTAAGAATATTTTATGAGTCTGTGTTTGCGATCCATATAGACTGTGTGCAGAAAAGTTGTTGACTGTATATACGCCACCTTTATATAATGGAAGTGAGGCCTCAGCAGAATTTAAAACCGTTGCTCTGGCATATGCCAAAGGTCCGCTCGCCCAAGACCATTTCCACGATGTACCATGTCCCGCCTCTGTTTCGTCTACGGCCATAGTCAGTGTTTCTGCAACAATTTCCAATGTCACATCTGATAAATCATTAATTCCTTCTACATCTACGGTTATCGGTTGTTTAACACCGGCCTTAGTAGTTTCTTTTTTTAATTTTCCGTCTGAATCAACTTCAAATTTTACTGTGTTGTTGCCACTACCAACCTTCATTTTTGTAAATTCGATGCCATCTGCACCAGACTTGATTGTCTCGTCTCCAATATGTAACGTACCCGCGTCAATATATAAGTCTCTGAATTTTTTACTGGCACTACCTAAATCATATGTCAATGTCGTGTCTGGTAAGACATGTCCTGTCACTTCTAATGGAATGGTAGAACTTTGCTTTGACCAATAATTATTTGCAGTGCTATAAACATACACTGTTCCGCTTGCGGTAAAAGTATCGCCATTCGAAGGACTATCTGGAAAATTTATTGCCATGTTCTATTTATCCCTCTAATTCTGTTGTCGGTGGTGTAAAGTTTGCGGTATATCTTGCAAGTCCCTTAGTTACTCTAATGTCTTGAAAATATCCTACAGCCGGATATGTTGTTCCGCCAATGATTCCTAATTGTACAGGGTCTGTGCCACTACTAAGAGAAGTACTTGTCGTAGTAGTTGATTTTGAAACTCCATCTACATATATAGTATATACATTTCCGTTGCGAACAACAGCAAGATGTTGCCATGTATTATTTACCATTGTGTGTATTTCTTGTACGTTTAAAAAATAGCTACTAGTATTATTACTAGATAAAGCTAAAGATAAACCACCTCCATTAAAAATATAAAGTTGAAACCCGCTACCAGCGGTCAATATTTCTTGATAGTTTCCATTAGAAACATTTGTAGGATACCACCAAAATTCTACTGTAAAATCTCCTGTATATCCACTTATCCATGAATCTGCAACATTATTTATCTGAACATAATCACCAGTTCCATCAAGATAAATTGACTTTGTTCCAGAAAACTTTACTTGAGTTGTAGATGTTGCAGCATCACCAAAACATTGTATTGCACTTGATTGACTCAAATCTGAAATAGATGTTTCTGGATTGAGTAAGAATTTCGTGTTTGTAATTGCAGTAAGTGGTGCAGTTGGTGGTGTAAAGTTAGATGTATAAACGGCACTAGATACAATTCTTAAATCACTTAAAGTGCCAACAAAATCATTTGCATTTCCAGACCCAATGCGTACACCCGTATCGCCAGAATAATTTGTGGTATCTGTAAATGTGCCAGAAGCGGCACTCTGAGATAATCCGTTAAAGTAAATATTAAAAGCACCGCTATTCCTAACCACAGCGATGTGATTAAAACTGCCTGTGAGAATAGTAGTGGCATTTACTTCCCAGAGATTTGCCACATTATATGAATTATTCCACCTCAATTTACCATTTTGAAACATCAACCCCCAAAATCCCGATCCTGTTGAACTGATAGGGTTAATTATGTTTGAGGCACCCGATGCTAAAGCGTTTGCATCAGTAGAACTGATCCAAAACTCAATGGTAAAATCCCCAGTTCCAAAATTAGCAATACCACTGCTTCCAACGTCAAGGTAATCACCAGTACCATCAAAATATGCAGACGCACCATGAGAGGCTTCTGAGTATGCGCTATTATCAAACAAAGATATTGGAGATTTCTTTGGTAACAATACGTTTGAGCCATTACTATAAGTTCCAGCATTAATAGAAAAATTGTTAGTAGATTCATCTTTGATATATGACAAATCTCCAACTAATAAGTGTGTATTTGTAATTGCAGTCAAAGGTTCTGTAGGGGGAGTAAACGCTGATTCATACACAGATGATCCTATAACAACTCTGGTATCCCTCATGTCTCCGGTATAACAACTTTGTCCGGTTACACCAAATGCTTTTCCAAGTCTTGTTTCTTCAAATTGAAAAGTGGTTGTATTTGTAACAGTAGTAATTAAAATACCGTCTACAAACCACCTTAAATTATTTGATGAGTCTCTTGTCACGGCGAGATGATGCCACTGATCGTCATTTATAACTTCTGGTGTGCTATTCGCCCGATAAATCCATGCGTTACTAAATATACTAACTGCTCCTGCATAGGAGCCACCATACTCAAATAAAATTTGAAGGTTATTTGCAGCGTTGCCGCCAGTTCCATTAGATACAAAAATTCGTGCATTTGAAGTACCAGTTACAGCAGAATAATCGGTAAATTTTACCCATGTTTCTACACAAAATTCGCCAGAAGCAGCAACGGCACCAGAACCTGATACGTTGTTAAATTTTATATTATTATCATCTGCCACTGAATTTTCAAATCTCAATGAATACCCACCATGACGGTGTGGACTAAATGTCGATGCCGTTACATTTCCACTAGCAGTAATCGTGTGATTTGAGGTAGAGGCATCGTCAAAAGTTTGGTTTGAACCAGTGTTAGTTGCCTTAACTGATAATGCAGTATATCTTGAATTTGTTACAATAAATGATAATGTAAATGAAGGTACGGTAGAAACCGCGCCATTGATTCCATCGGTCGCCGAAATGGTCAATGTAAATGAACCAGCATTTGCAGCATCTGTACTGGGTGTAACTGTAAATACATTATCAGCCTGTGACACGGTTGCAATACTACCAAGTCCAGAAGCAGTATATGACCAAGTAAGAGCAAAACCTTCTGGGTCTGTTGATACGGCCGTGATTGTGGTTGCTGTGCCGTCTGTTGCAAGCGAGTATGTCCCATCAACACCAGTAATTGCGCTTGGGGCATCATTTTGAATTGTCGCAATTTTATACCAACCAGAACCAGAATACATATAGAGATTATTGTTAGATTGTACTAACGCCTGATCTCCATTTGACATTCCAGTTTTTGCGATCAATGCCG
>Ga0233438_10003266_pt1 | contig 15124 bp, 9 predicted proteins | sample SI_123_September_FD_182720 | JGI IMG/M metagenome (GOLD analysis project Ga0233438, IMG submission 182720) | Seawater microbial communities from Saanich Inlet, British Columbia, Canada - SI_123_September2016_10_MG | ecosystem: Environmental > Aquatic > Marine > Inlet | place: Canada: British...
GCAGCATGACCGGGTCTTCGCCTTTGTGCAAAATGAGCAAGTCTTTAAGCCTGTGCAAATCAGCAAAGCTTTGATTTTCGTTAAAGATGACGTTGACCATGCAGGCATCGGAAATCCTTCTGATCGAATTACCCATGACCGAAGTGGACTCTTCGTTCTTTTTGACCTTGCCTTTGATAAGGATAAGACTTTGAGGCAAGAGCACATCGGACGATACTTTTTCGAGAGTCTCGCTATAGAGCACGACCTCTGCCTTGCCCGTCAGATCCTCTAGATGGACGATGCAAAGCAATTTGTTTTGCTTGGTGAGTTTTTTTTCGATGCTGTTGGCTAATCCACCTATGATGACGGTAGTTCCGTCTGGAGCTTCTTTCATTTCTTTTACTGAATGCGTGGTCAGATAACGCAGGCGATTGGCTACTCGTTTGAGCGGGTGACTGGTGACATAAAAACCTAAAAGCTCATGCTCCATCGCCTGGAGCTCTGCTTCTTTGTATTCGGAATCATCACCGACGAGAGGCTGATCAAGAGTGATGCCAGCCACGCCTTGTTCCTGGCCGAAGCTAAACAAACTAATCTGCCCGGTGGCCTTGGATTGTTGCTTGCGGTTGGCTGATTCGACTAGCGAATCTAGATTGGTAAGCGCCTGCTTGCGCGAGATATTGAGACTCAGACAAGCCCCAGAGCGGATCAAAGACTCAAGGGCCTTTTTGTTGACCTGTCTTAGGTCGATACGGGAAAGAAAGTCCTGGATGGAAGCAAAAGGGCCATTGTTTTGTCGTTCTTCGACTATGGCCTGCACCGCACCATCCCCCAGGCCCTTGATCGCAGAAAGGCCAAAGCGGATATTGCCACCATCAGCAGTGAACTCTCGTCCGGACACATTGACGTCTGGGGCAAACACCTCGATATTCATTGCCTGGCATTCGGCAATATACCCCTGGACCTTGTCTTGATCGGAAGACACCGAAGACAAAAGTGCAGTCATGTACTCGACTGGATGGTGCGTCTTTAGATAAGCAGTATGGTAGGTGAGTACAGCGTAGGCTTGACTGTGAGACTTGTTAAAGCAGTACTCGGCAAACTGTACCATCATGTCAAAGAGCTGGTCGGCTATCTCCTGACTGATAGCGTTTTTGGCACAACCAGAAACAAAAAGCACGCGCTGCTTTTCCATTTCTTCGGGTTTCTTTTTGCCCATTGCACGACGTAAAAGATCGGCCTGGCCAAGGCTGTATCCACCGAGGTGCTGAGCGATCTGCATCACCTGCTCTTGATAGACGATTTGCCCATAGGTGTCCTTGAGGATCACTTCTAGCATCGGCGTCAGATAGGTAATCTTCATCTTGCCGTGCTTGCAATCGATAAACTTGTCGATCATCCCAGTATCGAGCGGACCCGGACGATACAAAGCAATCAGAGCCGAGATGTCCTCCATATTGGAAGGCTTCATGTCGCGAGCGACTTGCTTCATCCCGGCAGAGGTCTCTAGCTGAAATACACCAGCCAGGTCACCATTGGAAATAAGCCTGAAAGTGGGCTCGTCATCGAATGGTATCTCGTCAACATTAATCTCTAGGCCCTTGGTCTGCTTGATGATCTTGACCGCCTTATCGATCATGGTCAGGTTGCGCAGACCCAAAAAGTCCATCTTGACCAGACCGACGTAGGCACAATCCTCCATGTAATACTGCGCGATTATGGTGCCATCGTTATTGCGTTGGAGAGGGACCATTTCTTCCATTGGTACATCGGAGATGACCACACCAGCAGCGTGCATGCCAAAAGTCTTGTTGGTGCCCTCGAGGTCGCGGGCCACGTCAATGACCTGGCGCGCCTCTTCGTTGGTGGCATAGACCTGCTTAAACTCAGGATGGTCCTTGACCATCTCGTCCAATGGCGTTGGCTTGCCGCGCACGACAGGCACCATTTTTGCTAGCTTGTTGGCTTCACCAAAAGGAAACTCGAGTACTCTCGCCACATCTTTGATAACGGCCTTGGAGGTCATTCGGTTGAAAGTAATGATCTGTGCCACGTGATCGTCACCGTATTTTTCGGCGCAATACTTGATGACTTCGCCACGACGTTCGATGCAAAAATCGGTGTCGATATCTGGCATTGACTTTCTCTCGGGATTGAGAAAACGCTCGAAGAGCAAGTTGTAGCGGATAGGATCGATATTGGTGATGCCCATGGCATAGGCTACCAATGAGCCTGCGGCTGATCCCCGGCCAGGACCAACAGGTATGCCCTTGGATTTGGCATAATTGATAAAGTCTGCAACGATCAAAAAGTAAGAGGCAAAATTCATGTCTTCGATGACTTTGAGCTCTCTAAATGCCCTGTCCTCGACCTCTTTGGTAATCTCAGGATAGCGAGCCTTGATGCCATCAAAGACTAGTTTGTTGAGAAAGCTCTCGGCCGTGTGACCCGGCGGGACCTCAAATACAGGCAACCTGGGATCGGAGGCCAATTTGACCACCTCGACCTTGTCCGCGATCTCGAGAGTCGTGCGCAGTGATTCTTCGATGTGTTGTAGATCAAGGTGATCTCTAAAAAGAGCGGCCATCTCATCGCCGTTTTTGATGTACTCCCAACCGCTAAATTTCATCCGGTTGGTGTCAGTCACGTTTTTGCCCATCTGAATGCAGAGCAGGCAATCATGCGCCTTGGCATCGGCCTTATCGGTAAAGTGACTGTCGTTGGTAGCACATAGCTTGATGTCTAGATCACGAGCGATCTGGATCAAGTGCTTGTTGACCTTGCGGTCCTCTGGATAGCCATGGTCCTGGATCTCGATGTAGTAATTGTCGCCAAAGACCTCTTTGTACCACCCAGCGCTGGCTCGGGCCTTGTCGACATCGTCTTTGAGCAAGTGCTGGCAAAGCTCAGCTCCCAGACAGCCAGATAGGACGATCAAGCCCTTGCTATGCTCCTCGAGCATCTGCTTGTTGATCCGAGGCTTGTAGTAATAGCCATGGATATGAGCACGACTATTGAGCCTGACTAGATTGCGGTAACCCTCTTTGTTTTGAGCGATCATCGTCAAATGATAGAGAGGTTGTTTTTGCTTTTTGTCGGTGATATCGCCATCGATAATGTAGGCTTCGCAGCCTATGATGGGCTTGACTCCGCCCATCTCCTGGCAGGTCTTGGTCAGCTCAACGGCACCATACATGACACCATGATCGGTGATGGCGACAGCTGGCATATTGTTGGACTTGGCTTTTTTGACCAGCTCCTTGATCATAGTTGCCCCATCGAGCAGGCTGTACTCGGTGTGGAGATGCAAAGGAACATACGGTCTGGGCGCCATGTAAATACCTCATCGGATTATCGCTATTCTAGATAATTCCACTAGATTGAGACGGATAATCGATTTATTTAGTTCAAATAAGTACTCACATCTGAACTGGATTGGATATAGGCAAGCCAAGCAAAAAGAGCCCGATCCTATGTCTTGCAGGATCAGGCTCTCGGATAATGGCTCAAAGCCTCAGACTATTGAATGAGCTAGACGCTCAACTCCTTGATATGCGAGCTCAATTTGCCGCGACTGGCCCTCCTGCGCGTTACGACGCTCTTGTGAGCATTTGCCGTCTCATCCTCTAATGGATAATTTTCAAGCATCACATTGGTTACTTCTTCTAGTTCGAGTTTTGCGATGGCTTGTCTAAACCACATCTGTAGGCAGCGGCGTTCGTCGTTAGTGAGGGTGGTCTCTGTCATATAAGCTCTCCATATTGCCAGCCATTTGAGGGCGGGATAAAAGGATATGAAATATCCTCTCCTGTACGGTATTAGTCCGTAACTGCATTCTAATTGCTTCTCAAGTGGGATCAACACTTGACATCATGGACCGAGAGAGCAAAACCCGAAAAGCTTTGCGCTGCAATACTTTTCAGACTCATTCAATACAGCTCACATTAGCTCTTTCTCACCAGACCAATGGCATTACTTTGTATTTGGCTCTGCTTGCAGGACTATCTTGTATGAGAGCTTGCCTCTGCGTATGCCAGATAAACAGTATGGTCAGCCCAGGCAAAGCCAAAAGCGGTAGCCAGGCTCGATGAGCGAGGGCTATACCTAGAGCGAAAAGCAATATTCCCAGATACTGTGGATAAGCAAGATATGCCCGACGTCCCGCACTTAGGACACCCCAACGTAGACCATAAAAAAACAAGACTGAACCAGCGATAGAAGCTAGAAAAGCATATTGATCGATCGCCCCAAAAGGCATAGGGATGACGCCGATCCTCAATCGTGGGCAGAGTATCGCACTGGCCAGATACAACGATCCATAGACCAGACAGGCAAGCAAGAGGCCAAGGCTACGCCACCGCATCTGCAATAAGCTACCCGGGCTAAAATCACGGAGTGCTCCCGCGATCGCAAACAAAACCGAAAGCAATACGTAGCATTGCTGCATCGGCATATCGATAAATCCTCGCGGCATCGGCATGGCGATGCCCCAGACCGGCAGCCCAACAAAGATGCAATAAGCCGCGAGAGAGACTATGAGCGATGATAACCGTCTGAGAGGCATGGGTATCTATCTTTGAGGAACGCGACACTACCTGTGATACCACCGCCCAGGACCTCAACCCTTAGCAGCGGATCCCAATATTTTTAATGATAGCCTCATCACTTCTTCTGCGCTATCCACATCATTACTGGCTTCTTTCACTTTTTTGATTGCTTGATGTATCTCGGTGGCCGTATAACCGAGATTGGCCAGGATCTCTATGGCTTCTTCGTATATCAGTTTGTTGGAGGCACTTTGCGATCCATCTCCATTGGCACCATCCATTTCCATTTGAAGAGAGCGAGCAAAGTCTTCGATCTTTGTTTTGAGATCGATGATTATTTTTTGTGCCACCTTTGGGCCAACACCTGGCGCCTGAGAGATCATTTTAGGATTGTCAGAGAGTATAGCCTCGACCAGAGTCTCGACGCCAAGAGCGCCAACACATCCCAGAGCTAGCTTTGGACCGATGCCGGACACCGACTGCAAGACATTGAAGAGCTGTCTTTCGTGAGGCGATTTGAAACCAAATATGGTCCATTCTGTCTCGCGAATCGCTACAGACACGTAGATCTTTACTGCATCTCCCACCGCACCGACAGAAAGAGCAGAGGCATGTGCCATATTGAGCTCATAACCGATGTCGTTGACGTCGAGCAGGACTTTGTCAACCGGACCGCCGGTGATCTCGCGCCCCTCGATTGTCCCTTTGAGATAGGCCAGCATAAAAAATTATCTAAATCTGGTTGTGTAAAATCAAAAAATCGGGGCGAGAGGATTTGAACCTCCGGCCTTCCGCACCCGAAACGGACACGCTACCAAGCTGCGCTACGCCCCGAAAAAAGTACATTGAGACGGGTTTCAGCGGAAAGACATAGAAATATTAGCACAAGACGCTCAGGCTCTGATAAATGCCCATGGAAAGCTTGAGTATTGTTACTCGGCCATCAAGGTCATATTGCCGCCTGTATTATGGGCATGCTGTACGGCAGCTCGCGCATGCGAGAGCAGCAGATTGCCACGATCGTCCATGTGCTTGGCGTACTGACAAATGCCTAGCGATACTGTAATAGGAGTCTCCATCCCAGCCAGATTGGCATTATGCACCGAATTGCGCAAGCGCTCGGCTACCTCGATTGCACCCTCGCGAGTCGTGCAAGTCAATACTACGCTAAACTCACAATCCCCGGTACGAACCACGATGTCGGACTCACGCATCTGCTTGGCAACAAGGTGGGCAATCTGAGTGAGTACCTGATCAAATTGCTGCTTGCCGAGTGTTTTGAGCAAATCGGCATGGCTGTCCAACTCCAGCATGACTATGCTAAGAGGCACGCTATAACGCTTGGCCTGCCTGATGCCGATCTGCAAAAACTCGTCCAGATATCGAGATGACTTGAGAGATGTCAGATTATCAGTCAGAGACAACTCTCTGATCTGTGCTTCTTTTTTGCGCAGCTCGTCACGTAGCGCTTTTTCTTTTAGGACTGTCTTGACGCGGCTCAATAGCTCTGTGCCCTGGATAGGCTTAAAGATAATGTCTTCGTTGTCACCCTCTTCGCCATTGAAGGTTGGCAGAGTTTTGTCTCTGGAGGCCATAAATATAATGGGAATGTGCGAGGTCTTTTCTTCGGCTTTGAGACGATTGTAGACCTCCATGCCTCCCATCAAGGGCATATGCAGATCGAGCACTATGACGTCAGGAGTCCGCACCTTGCAGGCAGCTATGGCCTTAAAACCGTCATTTGCAACATTGACGGCGTAATTGGCTTTTTTGAGAACCTCGGCCAATAAGGTCGTGTTGGCCTGCTCGTCATCGACGACTAAAATGGTGCTGCTTGAGTTTTTCACGGCAAAATCCCGGACATCCAGTGTTTTGATGATAGCCGGTCTTGAGGCTAGAAACAACCGACCGGCGGGCTAGTAAAGGGCTCGTCCTTATATGGAAGGTACGATTATCTGATCGATCATATCGTTGTCTTGCATTTGTTGGATCCGAGTCAAGAGTGCTAAATTGGCCTTTGCGCAAGCGACAAGAGTCGCAAAATCTATCGCATTGTAGCGAGAGAAAGCAAAAACTGGGCAAGGTTTGTCGATCCGACTGAGTGCCTTGTCATACAAGGTCCTCGCCCCCTTAACATTATTTCTACCCAGATGATGATGCGCAACTGCGATCTGTATCAATGCCTGGGTAAAAGATTTTTCCGGATCAGTCTGCCGCCGCCACAGCGCCTCGAGGCTTTCGTGACAATCAAAAAAAAGTCCCTGATTAAACTCTTCGCGGCCACGGCTAAACAGAGTATCGTCATCCATAGAAGCAAAAAAATCGCATGATCTAGTTATATCCATGACAATTGTCGTCTCCGGGACCTCAAAGAGTCTTTTTGGCCAATACAATGATTTGTTTATCAGACGGTAGATTTGATATTTCTGCTTTGGCGAGGGACAAGACCTGAGTCTCATCGAGTAGACCGGAGAGATCGATGATCTTGGCGCCGATAAGTAAAATGATATTGGGTATGGTTTTACCTGCGTCACCCCATTGAGCGTGCTTATCGATCATGCCCTGGATTGTGCCCTCTGCGGCGCTTGCAGATGTCAGGCACGCGTCCCCATCACTAGCCTGTAACCTGATTATGCTATCGCTGTCGAGCACTCTCAATGCCATGCGGTGGTCAGCAAAAATGTTTAAGCCAAACATTCCTTTTGTCTTACTGGCGCTAGCGTTACTGGCAAAGACCTCAAATTGCTCCGTGCGACAGATAGTACAAATCGCGCTCTGCATCTGGGATTGGTCGATGCGCATACTCTTTGCCACGACTGCGAGTCGCTCGGTTTGATCGAGTATTTTTTTGCCGGAGCCGGTGGTGAGCTTGGTGGCACCGCTTGCAGTGGCACGTACGATCGAGCTTTTGGCATCGATCTCGATATGCACTTCGATTGTAGCCGGATCAGCACCCATGCGATGAACAGCGTCAAAAGCCTCACTGCGCATCTGCAAAATGATTTGATTGGCCTGGGCAGGATTGTCCACCTGTCTTTCGATCGTCTCTCTAATGAGAGCCATTGCTACACCAATCGCCGATATTACATCAGCATGCTCCGCAATCTCGTATGGCATCTTGATATGGCGAGCGACGCTCGGCACGATAGCAGAAGCCCCACCACCGCCTCCCACGAGCTTTACCAGCTCGGCGTCCAGCTTATGGTCCTGGATCAAAGCCTTGACGGTCGGGATGCACTGCTCGGCAGCCAGAGTCAAGATACGCTCTGCGAGTTCTCTTTTGGCTTGTGCTCCGCTTTTACCAAAATGATCGGCCAGCACTCCAAAAGCAGTATCGATCTTTTGCAGATCCCCTCGGCATGCGTCCCCCTCTGGCACGAGACCGACAAAATTGCTCGCGCAAGTCGGAGTAATAGTCAGAGTTTTTTGTCCAGACGACTCAGCAATAGGCTCCAGAGCGAGGTAATCAGACGGATCCTTGGGCAGAGGCCTGATCGTCTTAACGCGATACTGGCCGGCAAAATCACTAGCAAAAGCCGCATAGCTCAGGCCTGCAATGTGCGCGCTTCTGGGACCGACATGAGTAATGCTACGGCCGTCAAGCCTACTCATAGAACCGCCGGCGACACCAATGGTCCTCACATCCAGGGTGCGCATATAGACGCGATGTCCGCCTATTTGCGCCGATCTGACCAGCGCTCGGCCATTGGCGATTGCAGAGATATCAGTGCTGGTGCCGCCAACCTCGAGAAAGACTCCATCCGAAATACGCAGGAACATCATTGCCGCAGCCACGCCTGCCGCCGGCCCCGAAAGTATAGATAGGATCGGACGTTTGCGCATGGCCTCGATATCCATAACTCCGCCATCGGAACGCATAATCATGATTGGCGCAGTTATACCGGCCTCTCTAACGCTCTTTTCAGTCAGGTCGGCACTTTCGATCATCTTGGGCAAGATGCCTGCATTGATCGCTGCTGTTCTAGTGCGTACTTTTAGCCCGTAAAGCTGACTGACTTCGCTGCCAGTAGTCGCAAGAAAGCCATGACTGCGAGCGATCTCAGCTACTTGATTTTCGATTGCTGGATCATCGACCGAAAAAGCCTGGCTGACGGCAATCGCACCGCAGCCTTTAGCTTTGAAAGAAGCAAGGGCAGAGTCGATCTTGGCCACATCGATTTTGTCATCGACCACAAAAAATGCATGCTCGCACTCGAGAAAGCAACCATCGGCTACCGGTACTCGCCTGAGATTGATTGCGCGCTGCGCGACAAAGGCATCGGAGGCACGCGAAAGTCCTATGATACCGACTCGTACAAGATCTCCCTCCAATAAGGCATTGGTGGCTTGAGTAGTACTATGAGCAATAAATGCCACATCTTTGGCGGCGATGCCGGTCGTCTCCAAAAGCTGGTGCAGAGCCAAAACTATACCTAGAGCAACGCCCTGAGCTGCACTATGCGTGGTAGGCACCTTGGATTTACCGACGACATTGAGTGTCGCTGCATCGATTGCCACAGCATGGGTAAAAGTGCCACCAACGTCTATACCGATCCTGATTTTTGTATCTTGATCCTTATTGCTGCTCAAAATGCTACAAATCCTCTCGCGATGGCCAGACATAATCCGGCCAGCACCAAAAGCCAGGCGACCGGCAACGTTTTTTTGAGGATTGCTTGGGTATCCACGCCTAGATAAGCGGCCACCCATATGTTTTGCGTATTGGTAGGGTCGCAGATGCCTTGTATTTGCCCTACCGACATCAGCATGCCCATGATAGCCTGAGAGCTCAGACTGGTCACCTTGGCCACCAGAGTGACTAGTCCGGACCCCATGCCCCAGAGACTGAGCGGACCGCGATAGAGGGCAAGCGGAGCGATTACAGTAAATACCACCACATAAGCTATAGCCGTGGTGGGCACTATAGCCTTGATGATCGGAGCTATGGCTTGCGAGACATTTTCATTCATCACCGAGGTAATGAGCATACCTATGCCAACCATCAGCAAGACAGCCGGCACTACATTGTTTACTCCGTCAATGATTGAGCGTGTAAGTATATTGATCGAGTCTCTGCGCCAGGTAGTTAACACACCATAGGCGATACCAAGCATAAAGGCTGGGATGATCTCCCAGCGAAATACCAGGACGAACATCAGAGGGATCAGGGGAGTGATGAGAGCAAAGCCCGGCACACCGAGCAAAGGCGAGGCAGACCCATCGGCCTTGATTTGTCTCATGATCGCATAGCCAGCAGACACCACTATCATGACGAGAGCGATGATATACGAAAGCCCCAAATCACTCTCAGTATTTTGCGTGCGCGGATCAATGGAGCTCAGCCACGGATAGGCAAGCGCCAAGACGAGCGTGCCTAATGCAAAATATTTGAGATTGCTTTTTTGCTTAAGCTCGATAAAGAGAAACAACAAGACCACAAAAGCCATGATCAAAGAAAAAGGAGCGACAAAAGAGAGGATCAGGCTCTTGTCGATGCCCAGCACATCGGTGTAGAGCTGCCAATTGGTCAGATTAAACATCCCACCGAGCGAAATGCCAAACAAAAAAAGCCCTGCACATGCAAGGCTAGGAATACCCAGAGACAGCATGACCGGCAATATTATCGTACCAACCATGATGACTGCCCCCAACCCACCAAGGGTAGAAAACAAAAGGGCTGTTACTAGAGTCATCGCCAGACCCAAAAGATAGGGGCTGTCTCCGGCAAACTCGGCAACCCATCTGACCAGAGCTCTCGCCATGCCATGCTTATTCATCAATTCGGCGAGCATGGCACCAAACATGGTGGTGGTATAAGCATTGTGCATTTTAAGAGAGCCCTTGGCCAGGACATCTTTCATCAAAAAATCACAACCTGCCTTGTCCAGGCCTGAGCCCGCCAGACTGATCGCGATAGCCATCAAGGGCAGTGCAAGCAACGCCGATATGCGTCGCGTATACATTAAGGAGGCCATGACCAAAAATATAGCTAGACACAGGATCCCGGTCGCCATCAGCCTCTACAATTTCTCCTAATTGTGCAATTGCATTAGATAGACATGGCCTATTTTACAGTACGCAAATATTTAGCGACTCTAGTGACGTTTTCAAAGTTTTTGCCCATGTCCACTTCACCATTTGCGCGAGGCACGCTCGCCACTACCACTCCCGTAAGCTCATTGCTTATACGGTAGAGACAAATTGTTATATATTCGCCTTCGGCAGATAGAGAAAACCCCACTTCAGCCTCGATGCAACCACCGGACAAGTCTTCTTCGAGGACTTTTACATTTTTGATTGTCCGAATGGCCTCACCGCAAAGCTCAAAGGCCCGGGCAAAAACAAAGGGCAACTCCAACTCTTCGACCTGGTAGGCCGAAAGCGAATGCTCAGGGAGATTGTCCCTGACCTTTAGACCGAGCCTCCGCCTTATAGCTAAATACTGAGACAGTGCCATACCGAGGCCAAAAAGAACAAAGCCAAAGAGAAATGCAAAAACGCCCACCACCGGACCATCTTTAAATAGATGATAGCCCCCCTGCAAAAGACCGAAAGGCAGACCGCACAATAGAAAAATGCGGAGATAGACTCGCCGGTTGTCTTCTGACTGAATAGTCGCCGGTGCTTCAACCACAGTCTTGTCATTGAGCAAAAGCCATTGAGTCATGCCTGCGCGATCGAGGTCCGAAATCGGAGCCTCAGCAACAAATACAGGCCTCAAAAGCGCAAACAATTTGCGGGTCAAAGCCACATGCCGCTCTCTGGCCGCGTCGACAAAGTCCTTGGCCAGATTAGGTGTGAGGCAAAGCGATACTCCATCTTGCTGCAACTGATCGAGTAATGGTCGCTTCTTATAAGTTTCCGGCAAGATGACCAGGTGCACGATGTCGTCTTTTACTTGCAAGACCTTGGCCAATATGTACTCGGTACGCGCAGAACCACGAGCGATCGTAGAGTAAACGCCGCCGATCAGGAGATTGTCGGATTGAGGATCAACCTGGACTGTCATGGCTCAATTAAAACACTCAATCGTATGGTTATGGGAATTTCCCCAAGGTCAGTGGGGAAATCCCCAATCGACTTGTCAATAAGCGCCATCTAATATTTCCTCTACAAACCCTTTTCTTTTGTGGAGACCAGAATGCAAGAAGCTAATCTGCGGCTCGAAATGGACAAGACGCCAGATAGGCAGTCGACAAGCGTTCAGGACATACTGGCAAAATCGGCATTCGAAAAACCTTCTTTTGCAAACTCATCGGACAAGCAGGACGCGCCCAGCGCCTCACGCGCTGGAATGGTGCTCGCGCAGGGATTGGGCGAAGGCATTTGGGCCAAAACCAAGGACGCAGTAGCGCACCCGTTCGAAACAGCCAGCACTGTAGCCGAGACATTCACCATCGGTTATGGACTGGGAGCGCTTAGCAAGGCCGGGCCCTTGGGACAGAGAGCAGCCATGGTCGCTGGCGCAGGCATGGGAGCATACTGGGTTGCCTCTGAGTTTATCGCCGGCCGCCCACAAGCCACTTTTAACGCAGTAAACGAAGCCTATCACTCAGGCAGAAATATCGACAAAAATCGCGAGCAGATCGCCGCTACCGGCGGTGCCATGGCTTTTGACACCATGCTAGCGATTGGGGCAGGCGGTTTAGGAGCGAGACAGGGATTTAAAGTCAAAGAAAACTGGCACCATGATTTTTTATCAAATAGTGCGCTCAATCCCACCGTTAGCCCTCTCGGTCGAGCCTTTGCAGGCAAAGAAGCCAAATTACCTGCTCATGTAGAGACTGCGCGAGAGATAGTCGCCGACAAATCCAAGTCTACAGGCTCCTTTGGCGACATAGAAGCTCAGCTCAGACGTGGTCGTCTCAAAGAAGACCTGCATCTACAAGAAGCCAAAAGCCAACTAAGCAATCTTACTCAAGAGCACGCCTCTCTCTCGAGCAAAGAAACCACTCTTGCTGGCAAATTGACCAAGCTGAGCACCGAAAGAGCCGATATCGATGGCCTGGTCCAACCCAGGCAAAATCTCGCCAGGGCCCAAGAAGCACTGCAATCGGCCAGACAAATGGCCGAGTCCTTGCCCGAAAAGCGTGCCACCAATGACAGACTCTTTAAAGAAAAAGAAGCTGCTCGTGAGACATTGCGCCGAGGCGAATCACCGACTCAAGAAGGACAGATCAGCCCAGAGAGACGTAATTTTGAAACCAGGCAGCGAGCCTTTGAAGAAGCTAAGCGAGATTTAGAACAACTCAAGGCCATGGCTGGACCAGAGGCCCAACAAAGAGCGCAAGGCAAGGTCGTTGAGGCAGAAAGAGCGCTCAAAACCGCTGAAGCCGAAAAGCCAACTAAGCTGGCCGAGATAGATGGACAGATCTCAAGCACGCAACAAGAGATGGCTGGCATCAAGGCTCGCAAGGCCCAAATCGAAGAGCAGATGAGCGAAGGTGTGGGCAGATACCAAACTCGCCTGACAGAACTCGAGGCAAATCCCGACTTGCTGGTCAAAGCAGAAAAGCCGGCGATAGCAGAAAAGCCCAAAACTGAAATCAATAAACCAAAAATAATCGAAGATAAACCAGATCCTGTAGCCATCGCACAGGAAGCCCTGACAATCGACACGGCAGCAAAGCACAAGATTACAGAGCCGGTTTTAGAAGCAAAACCAGAAATCAAAGCAGAACCAAAACTCGAGCCCCCATCTACATCGACAGCATTGCAAGCGGCTAATAAGGCCGTGGAACCAGTAAGAGAGCAGGCACTCAAAGCTGTACGCGAAAATGAGTTTGTGCGTGAGATGCAAGCCGGTCAAAAGACACTCGACGATATCGCCCGCGGTCAATACAACCAGAGACCAGGACAAAATCTGGAGCAGGTAAAGCAATCGGCCCAAAGGCGCATGGATACTGCACGCGAGGCTCTAGGCAATGAAAGACCCGCATCTTACACCCGCAGCCTCAAGCTAGTATCAGAATACGCCCGTGGTGTCTCCAGACAAATGGCAGTCATGGACGATGCGGGTGCTCGAGGCAATTTTGCTATCGAAGCAGTCGCACAATTAGAATCAATGATGAATCGCTTGCCCAATTCGTATAAGGGCTATCAGGACAAGCTACCCGACCTGCCCGAACCAGGCCCCAAGGGTGCAGGTTCGCCAGAAAGGCGGCTGGCAATGATCCAGGAGCATCTCGAGTCCAAGGCCAGACTGCTGGACCAATCTCGCAATCGCCAGATCCACGACATGGTCGAATCACAACCGACACTGCGCGAAGTCCTCAAGCGCCAAGAAGAAGGCACTCTGCCGGCTGATGGCACACTGATACTCTTTGATAAGAATGGCAGATTTATCAACCAACCAGGCACACGCTCCCCTCACTTTGTCGAAGTCAAAAGACTAAACGAAGGTGGAGTCGGAGCTGACGGCGCAGGCTTCAACCGCTTTTCCAACAGCCTCAACGACATTGCTGGTGCTGTCATTTTGCGGCCGATCTACGAGAACGGCAAGCCTGTGGAAGTCCCCAATCGCAATAGCAATGGCAAGCCGGTGTATAAAAAGACAGTATCAGACACGATCGGCGAGATCCCAGAGGGGATCAAACCAGAGCTCAATTTTACTGAGATATTGCGCCGCTTTGCACCGTGATCTTGGGATTGAGCGCGTTGTAGATGACTTGAGCGTCTTTGACTATTTCGCTCAATACGGCCGGGCTGATTGCCTGAGCCGCGTCTGAGATAGATTTTGCAGGGACGAGATGAGTCTCTAGCAACAAGCCATCTGCACCACAGGCAATGGCAGCTCTGGACATCGTCCGGATAAAATCTCGCTTGCCTACTGCATGCGAAGGATCGACCATGACAGGCAAATTGGTCAGCGATCGCAACACAGGCACGCACGATAGGTCGAGAGTATTGCGTACTCTGGTCTCAAACGTCCTGATCCCTCTCTCGCAGAGTATGACCCAGGGATTACCTTCGCTCAATATGTATTCGGCGGATTGTACCAATTCGTCGACGGTCGCAGACATCGCTCTCTTGAGCAAGACAGGCTTGGGCTGGCGGCCCAGCTCCTTAAGCAGCTCATAATTGTACATATTGCGAGCGCCCACCTGAAAGACATCTACATACGGAGCTGCACCAGCAATCTGATCAGCCGACATCACCTCTGAGATGACAGGCATTTGGAAGGCTTCGCCCGCCTCACGCAGATACTTGAGACCTTCCAATCCAAGGCCCTGAAAATCATATGGCGAAGTACGTGGCTTGTAGGCTCCGCCGCGCAAGGCCCTCGCACCAGCAGTCTTGACTGCAGCAGTAGTCTCGAGGATATGCTCTCGCGACTCGACTGAACAGGGGCCGGCCACGATCAAAGGAGCAGCACCACCGCCCACGGTAACGGCAGCCGGTCCATGGCCAAAAGTCACGCCAAGGGCACCATCGGCGCCAGGGCGGGATAGAGGACTACGATTGCCAAGTCTGACGACTTTTTCTATGCCATCCAATTGCGTAAACAAATGCCCTGGCAGAGCGTCGGCATCAGAAGTCACGACAATAACCGTAGCATTTGGGGTGTGCAGGACCTGGTATTGCACACCCCAAAT
>Ga0233438_10003267_pt1 | contig 15123 bp, 37 predicted proteins | sample SI_123_September_FD_182720 | JGI IMG/M metagenome (GOLD analysis project Ga0233438, IMG submission 182720) | Seawater microbial communities from Saanich Inlet, British Columbia, Canada - SI_123_September2016_10_MG | ecosystem: Environmental > Aquatic > Marine > Inlet | place: Canada: British...
TACCTACCCCCCCCTCCGGGGGATTGTCACGCAGGGTCAGGTTCCGGTTTGCGGCACCCCAGTACAGTCGTCGTCGCTCGGTGTGCGGTGGGTGATCTCTTCTTGGCAGGTAACCGCTCCTGTCTCGCTGCGCTCCCCTAGGAGCAGGGATGTTCGACCCTCCGACCTCAAGGCTTCGAGCTTCTCCAACGCCACATCCGTAGACAAGTGTGCAATCACAGCGTTAGATGTTGACTGTCCTTCCTCGAGTCGGGCTACGTCTACTAACTGCCCGATGAGTGGTGCGAGATCCTTACCGCTTAGTTCGACTGATCCTGACGCGATCAAGGCCATTAGGTATTGTGCGGTGCTGGCTGCTGCTGCGGCGAGGCTCCCACGTTGGAAGGTGTTTACGATCTCGGTGAGTGACACGTTCAGTTCGTGGTTGGTTTTCACCTTCGCGAGTTCCGCTTCCTTTTTCTTTGCGGCGCGTACTGCGGCGGACTTTTTCCCGGCTTCCGAGGCGCGTCTTCTGCCTTCTTCGCCCGTGAACGGGGTGAGGTTTTGGGTGGCTGCTTGTCTGGGCATGGTGTGAAGGTTAGTTGTTGCTCGGGTGTGAAGGTGCTGGCGCACGCACTCCACGGCTCTGCGTCGCTGCCGTCTTCTTCCCTCACGTTGTTCGGCTTACCCGATTCCCTCACTTCGTTCGGCACCTGCGGTGTCGGGTGCGGAAGACTCTGCTCCTTGCCCGTTGCGTTCTTCTCACCTTTCGCTTGTGTGGCTGGTTAGCGCTATCGCCCTGACGTTCTCCACGGGTGAGATGTGCGAAGGTCGCTGTCAGTCGTTCCTCCTTCGGCTCTCATCGCGTTCAGGACCGTTTGCTTTCGCTTCTCTCTCACTGCGTTCGTTCGAGGGCCGAGATCGCCTCGTTCCTCGGCTCCCTTCCGGCCCCGCTGTCTTGCATTCGTGCTCGCCACGGACCAGGCCGGTCACTGCGTTCCCTCTTTGGTCCTCCGAAGCAAGCTTCGGGGCCACTCCTCGTCCCTCGTCGTTCTGCGCTCGAAATACTCTGTGAGGCCACCGGCTCCACGGATCGGGGCACTTCAAGGAATGGTTCGATCTCCTTGTCCCGGCCGTCGTCGGTCGTCCCTCCCTCCTTGTCGGCCGTCTATAGTCAGCACCTGACGTCAGCACGCCGGGGCACGGTGCCTCGTCACTTCGTTCCTCGTTACCTTTGCCTCTTTCCGGCTAGCTTCCTCGGGGCCCACGATGCTCCCTGTCGGTCGCTGCCGTTTTCTGAGCCTGTTGGATGGTGTAGTAGTAGTGATCCCATCATGCGCTGCCCACCGCGTTCCGTAAAGTCCGCAAACGCCACAGAGCGAGGCCTCCCAACTACCGCATTCGCTATTGCCGAACTGACGTCACGCTGGCAACTGACTGACAAAGAATATTGTGTCCCTCACTCCATGCCGCTTCCGCCCCTGTCGCCAGGGGCTCTGGGGTTTCAGACTTGACTTCCACACGGCGTACATCGCCCGAAGTGCTCACTACTCCCTACACGGGGGGTACGCAATGCAATCAACTATTAGGAGATAACAATGGCAACTGCTTTCACCACCCCGAACCCGATTTCGGTTCGCAACCTCGAGCTGTTCGCTGCGTACAGCGACCTCCCGATCACAGCCTGGTACATGGCTGAGACCGGAGAGGGGTTGCGCCTCGCGGCCCCGGCTAAACCTTGCGCGTGCTTCCAATGCGACCCCGACTTCAGCATGTGAACCACCCACTCTTCCATCTACACAACTCACCCCACAGAGGATTCTTTGAATTCTCATCCACAACAACAGGAGCTACAACATGGACATTCGTGACATTGAACAGATCACCGATCCCGCAGACTTTGCGTGGCGACGCTATATCGAGGACACCCCCGACTATGAGGATCTCGATCTTTATATCCCCGTCAGCCGCATCACCGAGGAGCAACGTACTGTCGAGTATCGACTCGGTAACCACGCACGCTTCAAGACAACTCGCGTATTCCGCAAGGTGCTCGATAGGCGCGACTGGATCGTGGCTCTCATGCCAGCGCCTCGCACTCCGCAAGTCGAGTTCGACTTCGAGTCACAGCGAGAAGCGGCAGACGCAGCGTGGTACGCGAATCTTCCCACTCTCAAGCCGACTCGCACCGACATCCGGCTCGCCGTCGAGGAAGCCAATCGGGTCCGCTCGCTGCGAGATTTCGACGGGAGCACGACATGAGGGCTCGCTGGCTCTGGTGCGTCCCCGTCCTCTATTTAATCCCAGCGACGATTGAGGCGTTGATCTAGTTGAGAGGTAACAGCCGGGAGGTTGTTGCCTCGACTGCCAGATTGGCAACGGCGCGATCCCGTGCCGTAAACACAATAGGAGCTACACCACAATGAACATCGAACACAATCTCAACGCTGGTATCAAGACCGATGGTCACGATATCGACCGGAATCTTGCGACCCAGCTCGATAGCGCCGAAGGCGTTATCAGCAAGTATGTCGAGACAGATACTCTCGCACAGCGCAGCAAGATCGAGTTGTCCGCCATCGTTGCCGACAAGGCAGCGCAGGCGGGACTGGACATGAGCGATAGCGGCGACGCCGAGCTTGCTGTCCGTTCCATCCAGAACGTGCTCAAGGAGCGTGCTGTCAATGAGATGACGCGACTCGATCGTGTTGTCCTCGACTTGGACGGGAGCTACGGGTCACAGACCTGGCTCGCAACCGACGTGCCCTCGATCGTGTTCTGCGCGGTCAAGAGTGCGGACAAGGCGATTGCCCGACACAGCGGGGGCAACCCCGTGCGTGCCATTGCCGTCTACTTCGACCCGGCCCTGGCTGGAACGAGGGAGTACACCCGTCCCGACGGCACCTCGGTACAGCGTCCGAATCAGTACGAACCGTCTGCGTACACGTCGATCGTCGGCACATTCGGATCTGTTGCAGACGCTGAATCGGCTCGGAACGAGCTGGCGAACGCCGTCCGTACCGTTGCCCGCCCGGTGACTGACTCGGCAACCGAGGCTGATCCCGTCCGGGAAGCAATCACCGTCAAGCGCAGCGCAGTGCTCGACACCCTCTGAGCACCTGGCCCGCAGCCCCTGTAAAGGGGTTGCGGGCTTGTGTTCGTGCTGGACTGCACCGCCTGCTCGCTTCGCTCACCTGGACGGCGGCTGAATGCCTGATGCTCGCTGCCGCTCGCGTGGCCGGCTGCGCCGGCCGGTTCGCTGGCGCTCACCGCGAGCTGCGCTCGCAAGCGCAGCCCTTCGGGCACAAAACCCAAGCGTGGCACGAGCAACCGCAAATACGTAATCCGGCGAAAATCTCCGCGAATACGTGATCCTCAACATCCGCAAAAACGTGATCCCGATTTGGAAACACACACACATCCCCGTATTATTACGGAGAAGGAGCTACCCACTATGAACTGTTACGACTACGACAACCAGCCTGACCCCGGCGACATGCCAATGCACGAACCAGACCTAGACCCAGCGGACACGTTCGACGCAGAGGTCAACGACTTCATGGCATCGCACTTCAAGCTGATCCATGTGACGCCCAAGCAGAAGCGGACTGCGGAACCCGAACCCAACGACCACGGAGAACCCGATTGGAGTACCTACCAATGAACGAACACTCGATCTGCCTCACCTGTGATGGCACCGGCAAGTGGGAGTCAACCACCGAGGATTCACCGACTGAACTGGTGGACTTGGGTGAGTGCCCCGACTGCCCCAATGACAAATGGCCGACCCAATGACCACATACATCACCGGCAACATCGCACTGTTCGGTCTCGTCCTTGAGAACACGTACCGCGAACTCGACGGCGACCGGGCAGAGCAAGCCGAGTGGTGGCTCGATGAGTTCCAGCGCATGTTTGCTGGACTGAACTGTTGCCAACACGGGCTATCTGCCCAAGCCTGCTACGGACCAGGGCATTACGCCCAAGATTTCTACTAAGGAGCTACACATCATGCAAACCGAATTCAAAAAATGGATGCACAAAGTTGATGAAGCATGTCAAAGCATTGCTTTTCTCAGCATCCACGATCTACCAGACAAGGACTACTGGGACTGGTTCGATGCAGGCGACTCGCCTCGCGACACTGCTCTCTGGGCTCTAGCCGAGGAAGGCTTCCTTGATGCTGACGATTGAGCCAGGCGACTACGGCGTCTACGAAACCATTGGCTACGCCTTCACGGGCTACTGCGTTTGCATTGACGGTATCGACTACGAACTGCTTGGCTCGACCGGCACTGCGTGGCTCGTTACTGCTGTCGATGACGACATGATGCGGATTCAGCCAGAGCGTGACCTTCACATCCCATTCGTCAATGACATCACCATGTTGGTGTACTGATGGTCAGCGTCGAGGATCTCACCGACCAGCAACGTCAAGACTTAGCTGAATCCATCGAGCGTGAGTGGCACATTCACCTGACGCCTGATCTGCCGGCAATACGTAAGCCGCAGCGTGTGTTGGTTGTTTCGACCAGCATCAACCCGGAACCGATCATCTGGTGATTGTGTCCGACCATCCGTTAGAGCGGGAAATCATTGAGTGTCTTGCTGCGATTCGGCAGACACGCAAAGAGTTTTACGACGCGCAAGACGTTGTCTATTTATGGCAGCCGCGTCCATGTCCACCCAAGAAAAATGCAAGGAGCTACGAATGACCTGGAACTACCACCGAGTGGTGACCCTAAGCGAAGAGACAATCAACGTCACTACATGTGACGGACTGGAGATCAAGACCGACGACCTCGGTGAGCACAGCTTCGCCATGGTCGTTGTTCCCGAAGACTCGGCCATCTCGCAGATCAGTGAGATCGCACCCGATGGACTCGAGATCACATTCACTACCCGCCCCGGCACCGAGATCACTCTCGTCCTGCCATTCAATGAACTCGACCTGCACAACGCGCTCGACATTCATCTTCGTGACATGCAGGAGACAGTCTGATGGGTGCTGAAGAGTTTGAGCACGCAGCCCGAGGCAAAACCATGTCCGATGCGTTTGACAGTGCAGTATCAGACGCACAGTACGCCTATGGGCACTCCGGCTACACGGGCACCATCGCAGAGAAGGACGGCTACATCGACTTCGGTGTGCTGCCTGATGCGTGTACGCCTAGCGATCTAATGGATTGGATCTACGACAGTTGCCCTGAGACAGAAAGTCCGTTGGGTAAAACGTTCGGTGATCTTGCCGGCGCGATCAACGCAACATTCAATGACAAATGGGGAGCTGCGTGCGGCTTCACCATCGGTCCTGACAAGTACCTGTTCACAGGGCTTGCATCTTCCTGAACACCTAGCAAGGAGCTACAACCATGGAAAACGAATCATCCCTCCCGACACCCGACAGTCTCGCTGATCGCAACACTCAGCTTTCTGACACCGTTGATCGGCTCGACAAAACGATCCGCGAACAGAACACTTCGATCTCCAATCACCTCGACACGATCCGCAAACTGCGGTCGGACTTCAACTACCTCGCTCAAGCAATGCTTTCAGAAGCAGACGACCACGACATGTGCGAGGAATACGACGCGTTCGTTGAGAAAATGAACAGCAACTTTCAGTCGAGCGAACGTCTGCTCAAGCGGGCTAACACGGTCGAGTTTGAAGTAACCGTCTATGTCACTGCTACTGGCCGTGACATTGACGAGGGCGAGATGCTCGATCACATGTTGAACTGCGAATACACAATTCGGAGAGACCTGGAATCTGCGTTCGAGCTGGACGAATGCGAAGTTGACATCACGTCATGAGAGTGGCGATCACGTGGCAGGAAACACGCGACATGGAAGCTGTCATTGACACTGACCTAACTGTTGACGAGCTTGAGCTGGAATGGAGTACCCGATACGACTCTCGCATCGTTGACGACATCGAAGCTCAAGGCGTCGAGGTTGACGGCGGCATCGACTGGGACACCATGACAATCCGCACTATTCACACATCTACCAAGGGAGCTACCGAATGACCATCGTTCACGACGACAACGACAATCGTTGTCTCGATGACCGGGACGACAACACCTGCCGTGGGCCCGTCGAGTTTCACACACTCGACGGGCTCAAGTCCTGGCCCCGCTGCACCAGCCACTTCGAGCAACGACTGCGCCGCTACGAGCAAGACAGTCTTGAGAAATATGCACACTCGGATCTCGCCCCCTCATGGTTTGACCCGACCTATGCAGGGGAGCGATGGAACGATGACTACTGAGCTGACATTGACTGACGAACAGTTGATGCACGTTTGCACCATGGCTCTCAACAACTGGGTTGATGGCATCGTTGAAACGTTTGCCTGCTTCGGTGTCGATCTGCTCGACCCGGATGGTCCGTCGGTTAACCCGAGGGATTACGCGTTGCCTGCCCGCCAGTGGAGAGCAATTGCTGAGTGCATAGCCGGCTCAACGTCTATCGACAAGCTTGCCAAAGCCAATCACACCTTGGACTGGATGAACCTTGGACCCTCATCGTTCGAGGAACCTGATGAGTGACCCGTACTTCGAGCCTGAATGGTGCGAATGCTGCGGTGGTACTGGACATAACGGACTGCGATGCCCGCATGAGTGGTTGTCGTATGCCAAAAACGAACCCGACAATGAAGGAGCTACTGATGACAACGATTAAAGACCTCGACCACATCTTCGAGATTTATGCAGCGGCGGTGAAGGATGCAGGCGGTGTGCCGGAAGGCAGCAAGCTGGTCCTATCGCACGGATCCAAGACTTACGGGCGTGCCTTCCGAGTCCATTTGACTGGCGATGGCACACACCCAGAGAAATACAACTCTGCCCACTACCGACCCGAGATTGGTGACGACTTCCTTGGCATGACGAAGAACGAAGCTGATGCGGTAATACGTGATCGGTTGCGTGTCATCTGGGATATGAAACGAATCCAGAACGAACAGCTCACTCGAGCTCGGCAGAAAGCTGCGGCTGCTGACTGGCAGCGTGAGGTTGCGCGTGACGATTACAGCAACGGGTTCCACGCATGATGCCGATTCACATGGCTCAGTGCATTGGTGCGTTGTCAATCGAGGTGAACACAGGGCTCCGGCACAGCCGAGGTTCTGTTCTCAAGATGGTGCAACAGCAATACGGAGTGCAAGCGAAGACCAAGAAAGCTGCCCTCACTGAATTGAAGGGCATGTATCAGGAAGCTACTGGAAGGGAATACGGATCATGAGTAAAAACTTCAATCGTCTAGTGACACTGAAGATGAACAACTACCGGCAAACCAATCGGCTCACGATGACCGGCTATGTCTATACGAATGTGCAGTATGCGTATCGAAAGATGCGTAAGGCTGGCATGAATACCTATGAGGCACGGTCGTTGGCTACTTCGATTGCTTGGTCGGCTGGCTTGTATGGGCTGACGTTCCACGGTTACGGCAACGACTACTCGACACAGTTCGAGCCTGAACTCACACGCATCCCAAATGAGACAGCATGAACGGGGTCAAGCCAAAACGTTCTGGTCGTAACCAGTACGGCGACAAGTTGACGCCCGACAAGATCGAAGAGATCCGCACCCTGTTACTCACCACGAAACTCACTCAAGCAGAGATCGCAGCACACATCGGGTGCTCGCAAGGAATGATCTCTCACGTCAAACATGGAAGGCGCGGTGTCTGATGCCCCGATACGAAATCTTCTCGGACTATGGCACGTTCGAGATTTCTAAAACTGTTGATGCCAACACATTCGATGAAGCGTTTGAACACACTGGCATCATGCTCGATCTGATTGCTGCTGGCTGGAAGATTGAACAGTCACCAGATGGAGAAGAACACACCGTCACTGAGATCAGCCCGCCACGTACTGCTCGACCTGAGCTGCCCTGATGAGCATTGTTCTTGCTCTGTGGGCTGGTGTCGGCATTGGCATTCTTGTTTCCGGGTTGTGTAACGCAGCCTCTAAAGGAAACAAATGACTGCCATCGTCGGACTGGTTGCGTTCTTCCTACTCACCCTCATCATCCTCACGTCACTGAAAGGTGCAACGTTCCTCGACGACCCTGACCCCCAGAATCGTGACCGCGACGAACGCCAAGCATTACTCACCGAACTCTGTGACATGGAGATGAGACAATCAAAGAACATCATCAGTACCGCTAACAGCGAGTACCTCAAACACAGGAGTACCCATGAGCTACCCGAATAACCACACCATCCCGATAGTCGATCCGATGGAGGACCGTGAAAGATTCCTCGCAATACGTAAGCCCTACTTCGGTGTGTCTGCCGCAGCATGTCTGTTCGGTGAGCACCCGTTCATGTCTGCTGCCGACTACTGGCTTGAGAAAGTAGCCGGGACACAGCAAGAAGAAACGTCAGCGATGCGTCGCGGCCAGCATCTTGAGCAGGGTGTAGCTATGTGGTTTGCTCAGGAGCAAGGGTTGCAGCTCCAGCGTAACGAGAACATGTTTGTGCGTGGTCATCTGGCTGCGACGCCGGACTATTGGGCTAACGATCAGACCGACCTCGTTGAGATCAAGACGACAGCGAAACGGATTGAAGAGCCCGAGGACTACTGGTTGTGGCAGGTGCAAGGCCAGATGTTGTGTACGGCTGCTGAGAAGGCGTACATCGTGTGGGTTGATGCGAGCATGGACATTCAGTGGACTGAGGTTGATGCTGACCCGGATATGCAAGCCAAGTTGTGGAAGGTGTCCGAAGCATTCATGCAGGCGGTCGAGCAAGAGATGATGCCTGATTGGATTGAGCGTGAGGCTCGCCATGTGATTGCTATGTTCCCTGATCCATCGGACTCGGTTGATGCCGGCGATGAGGGCATGAAGTTGGTGACTGATTACTGGTCGCACAAAGCTGCGTCTGCCTACTATCACGATGAGGCAGCCAAGGTGCGTGATGCGTTGTTTACGTTGGCTGGCAATCATGATGCGATTACGCATGACGGTGTTGAGATCGCGACGCTGCGTCCTCGCAAGGTTGCTGCGAAGTTTGATTCCAAACGTTTCCGTGAAGAAAACCCGAATGAATACCTTGCCTACATGGGCGAGCCGACAACTACCCGTGCTTTGAACATCCCTAAAAAGATCAAGGCCGCTATTGAAGGAGCTACCTGATGACCACATTCTCTAACGAGCAGATCGACGTGATGTTGCGAGCGATTGCCCCATCGCGTGTCGCTGTCATGGACGGCATGTCTCACCTCGAGGGCTATGACGTGCGTGCCACTATGACCCGCATGTTTGGGTTCGGGCATTGGGACGAGATCGCACTTGAGCCCACGACTCTGCTGTATGCAGACGAGACAACGACTAGGGCCGGCAAGCCAGCGTTCAAGGTTGCGTACCGTGCGTCGCGTCGCCTTGTTGTCCGTAACCAGGATGGTGAACAGATGTGTACCCATGATGGGTCTGCTGTTGGCGAGTCAATCATGCCTGACTTCAAGCGTGGTGATTGTCACGACATGGCTATCAAGACTGCTGAGACACAGGCGTTGAAGCGTGCCGCGATCAACTTGGGTGACCAGTTCGGTCTGTCGTTGTACCGCAAGGGTTCGACTGATGCGTTGGTCCGCAAGGTTGTCGGCCATCTCACTGCTGACGACAAGGCTGTTTCCTGATGCCTGCTGCATCGCAAGAGTTGCGTGAGCATCACGTCAAAGAACACATCAAGACATGTGAGATACGTAATCCCGAGGCTGCATGGTTCAGGTGCCAGGACGGCGACTCGGCTGTGCTTGTGTGCATGGGTTGCTTTGAGATCATCTTCAATGCCATCCACCCTGACCCTGAACGTCAGTGCGAACATTCAAAAGCATTCATCGCCCACCTAGAAAGAAACTTGCCCAGCTATGAGTAGAGAAATGACACCCAAAGAAATGACGTTGACCCAGCAAGACTTGGCGTTCAAGCAAGCCGTGTTGACTGACGTTGAAGCAAACATCCGTGCGATCCTGCCTGCTCTCGTCACTGCATGTGTAAACGACGAGCTTGGCGCTTGGATTGACGAAGTTGTTGCCACCGTAAATGCCCAAGACGCCGCGATCGCATCGTTGATTCGCGTTGTTGCACCCGCCATCGAAGGAGCTACCGATGAACCAGACCCAACCGACACTGACGACTAAAGACAAGGCCCGACTCACCACGCAAGCGCAACGAGTCTTCACCTTGATGAAGGAACACCCAGGATGGTGGACACTCAAGTCGTTGGCACTAGAAACCCATACGTCAGAAGCCGGCGCATCTGCACGGCTCCGTGACTTCCGTAAACCCGAATGGGGTAGCCATCAAGTTGATCGGCGCAGGATCGACAACGTGTACTGGTATCGGCTGATTGCGAACGGGCCATTGCTTGACGGGAAACGGAACGCTCCGACCGCGAAGATGGAAGCTCGCGAATTCCTGCAAGCCTGGCTCGACAAAACCAGTGAGCTTGACTATCAGCGCACAAGCTGGGAACAGACCTTTGAAACTTCACTTAGGGAGCTACTCAAATGAACAAGACACCGCCACGCGTAGGCCGCAACGAAACACTCATCCGCCTCGTCGCCATGCGTAAAGAAATCGAGAACCTCATCACCCAACTATCCGGCGACAAAGAACGACAGTTCCTCAAGAACATCGAAGCCGGCCAATCACATTCCATACGTACACCTCGACCTGGCGAGAATCTGCTCACGTCAGAAGAGATCGAAGAGCGTTGGGGTGTGATTGAAGATCACTCAGGCGAGATTCCTGAATCATTCTTGAAGAAGTATGGGCATCATGTGTCTGATACTCTTCGTGATTGCGGAGTAGCTCCTGCAACCGACCTCTCTGCTGATGCCCCCGCACGGCGCAGCAGAGAGGTCGTAGGAGAAAACGAATGAGTAACCGCCCCTACTTTTACAAACAGAAACCAGGCAAGCCTGGCGGTCACTTGTTCCGCAAAGTTGATGGGACGTGGCAACGCAAAGAGATGGACGGGACACGCTGGAAGACGTTGCATGTCATCAAGGGTGAGCCGCCTGATCCTAAGTGGAAAAGCCGTAGCACTGACATGCTGCCCGAGCCTTCCATTAACGAATGGAAATGGCGTTAGCAGTCATTGCGTGCGCCCGATCACTTCTCTCGATCAGTGCCCAGCCAGTACCCGAACGCCATAAAGCCAGCAGTCGCGCCCGCGACAACCAGCCCTCGATCCATGTCAGTCTGAGCAGACGAAGACAACGCAAGCGACGCACCCAGCAGACCCGCAATCGCAGCGAGCAACGGAGAGCGCCACTGCTGCATCAGCCAGGCATGTTCACCACGTCGCCAGGATGGAAGTTGCGTCCACTGCCACCGTTCCAATCAGCGAACGTGTCGAACTGCTCCGCAGTAGGCCAGGCGGTCGAACCGACAAGACGGCGAATGATGGACGCTACGCCTTCGCCATCCTGAACAGTGGTGCGCGTACCGGCAACGCCGGGCACGTCAACAAACACCGGCTTGCTCGCCGTCGAGTGGCTGTTGAACGCTGAGTGGTCGAGCTTGGCGTTATCCATGCCGGTCCCGTAGACGGCCTCGCTGACCGACCAAGGGCTATCACCCTTCTTGACGTACCAGGCAGCCGGGTTGACGCTCTCTACGCCCTCAGCAGGGGGTGGAGCAGGCAGTTCCGGTTCGGGTTCCGGTGCCGGTTCAGGCGCAGGGGGAGGGGCGGCACCACCAGAAGCCAGCCACGCATCGCCACGGAACTTGTCCATGTCCCACAACGCACCGCCGTTGGCGTAACGACTGTTGCCTGCCGGATCGTACTTGCGATTCGTCCACTCAAAGTGGGCAACAATATCGCCCCAGTTGAGTCCGAGCTTCGTGACAAGAATGTGGCACATGCGGACGTAAGCATCCTGCTGCACCTCGGGCCACTGCTCACCCGTACCGGCGTTAGCCGCCTCAATCGACAGCATGTAACGGTTGCCCGCATCCTTCGGGATCGTGCCCTTAGAAGTCTTGTACGGCCCGCCCTTGCCCTGCGTGTTCGTGGCCCCAGCCGCACAGACGGTCACTACGCCGGTTCGTGCGAGGTAGAGGGCCCCGATTGGCTTGGCGTCAGCGTTCTTGAGCATGTACGCAAGATCGTTAGCAGGCGACGTATTGGAGGCGGTGTGATGGACGCCGATGGCCCACACTCCGTCATAGCCGCCCGACGAACGTGACCGGGTTTCCCAGCCAGGATATTCCTCGACAGTCAAGCCGCCTTCACGCAGCCAAGTCGGGAGATTCAACAGCCAAGTGCTCATGCCGGCACGTCCAGCTTCTCGCCATACAACGCAATCAGAGCGTCGAGTGGAGCCTTCTCAGCGAACAACGTCGCGACTTCTTCAAGCCGGTCCCAGTCAATTGCCGGGTCGCCTGCCGCTTCGTCCTCATTTGCATCTGCGTAGGTGTCCATCCAAACACTCTAACGGACCATGCACCTCGGCGCAGCGATCACGGCCTCCGGCAGTAGTAGTTGCCGTAGTTCCACGGGCCAAAGCCGCAGACTGCGTACAAAGCAGCGCACGCTTGGGCGTTGTGCCGTGGATTACCTGCGAACGACCAACGGTTGTAGTCCTCAAGAATGCCGCCTGCTCGGAAGAACCCGGCCAGTGAGTTCAACTGGCAGAATCCCCAAGAATCATCGCCGGTTCGCCGGTTTGGGTTGTACGCCGACGAGTCACATCCCGATTCGCGACTGATGATGTTCAGCATTCGATAGACCTGTTGATCGTTTGCAGAAACATCCCACATTGCATGGGCGATCAAGGTGGCGTTAGTCCGGGAGCAGCCGGTGGTGCTGCCGTAGTACGACGGAATAGTGCCGGTCCACTCACGGCGAGGCGGACTGGTCGATGGTGGCGGATTGACCTGGACCTGTTCGCCACGCACCGCTGGGTCAAACGGGCCGGTGATCCCTTCGTGAATCGGACGCGGCTCCGCACCTGCAATTCTTGCTACAGCAACGAGCACCACTAAAACAGCAAGTATGACAAGCAGAACTTCAACCCGGTCGGGCTTATCCCTCATCCTCTTTACTATCTTCAATCGCCTGCAATTCGCTCTCTACGACACTCATGCGGGCCTCTAATGCCTCGATGCGAGCAGCACGCGTACCCTCAGTCGGCCCCAATACAAGCACGCTTCCCGAAGCATCCAGCACCAGACCTCGAGCATCACTCGAGAGCCCTTCTTGTACTGGTAGTTCGTTCGCGAATACGTATTCGTTGCTCATGAAGAAACCCCTCGGGTTATAGGTAACAAGACTTTTTGACCGCCTTGAACAAATGGGACTTTGAAAAGTAACCCGTCTGGCAATGGGGTCGCGAGTCGGTACAAGTCAGAGTCAACAACGCTGGACCTGATGTCGATGTATGTGTTTCGTTCTGTTGGGACAGTGAACTTTTGTTGTCCAGTAACAGCATCACGCAACACAATACTGATTTCGTATTTGCCGGGAAACGCAAACGCTGTATCAAACTCTTGCCAGTCATACGACACAATGCCTTGCACCGAGTCCAACACCAGCATTTCTATCCCACCACCCCACGCGCTGCCGCCCTCGCCGGACGATACGCGACGCAACGATCCGAACGCACGGCATCCAGTTAGGTCGATTGGGTCGTTGAACTCGCCCAAGATTTGAACAATGAACGTTGGAAGCCGATCGCCTTTGCGGATCGTCAGGTTTTGTTCACCGTCTGCATACTGGTCATCAAAAAAGTTTGTCACTGCGGACCTATCCCTGCCGGGCCTGAGTTGATAAACAGCTCTACCGAGTCAGTGCCCTCGATTGTGAATTGACGGCCCGACCCAAACAAGATTTGGACATTCACTCGGTAACGGCCTTCCTCGGACAAGTCGTCTGGCAGCCAGTCGCGGTACAACAGATCGTTGCTGAGGTCAGTTGTCAGTTCGTAGACGCGACGTAGGGCTTCACCCTTAAACGTGTACTTCTGTAAAACGACGACTGCTTTCACAATTGGTGCGACTGCGATTGCTGACGATGGGTTGTTTTTGTCAACGATGGACACGGCGAATCGTGTTTCATCTCCGACTCGATACACCCATTCTGGTGTTGATGGATGCCCGCCAGGGTAAGGGAGCAGTTCGTAGTCGATACCGGAGAGCACTGATTCTTGTTGTTCTTGCCCATAGGTGAACTGTTCGGACCCATAGTTCTGCACACCGTAAGAGCCGGCGTCGGCGTTGTAGCTGCCTGACAGGTATCTGACTTTGTATGTGCGGGCGGTGGTCATGGTTAGAGCCGAATGATCTTGTTGACTTGGAGGTAGGGGTGGTAGTTGTTGTTGCCGGTGCCGGCTTTGACGTTCACGGCTTTTGCTTCAAGAATTGCTGCCTTAGCATTTTTGGCTGTATTCCCGGCTGAGTTATTCTGAACTGAGCCGGTGAACTCGGTGACGAAGATGTCGTGGTTGTGCGCGCCTGCGTCCGTTGTAGCTGCGTTAAGCACTCCAACGTTGAGAGGTTTGCCGTAGACGCCGCCCCAGACGTTTGCGTCAGCTAGACCTAAACTGCCTCCACCGCCGTTGTAGACGACTGGCAGACCACTGTTTGCGACTGTGGGATGGGTGTGTGTGCCTTCGTGCGAGTCGTCGGCGGCGTGGCCGTGCGTCATGATGTGGTTATGGGCGTCAATTGGGTGAGTGTGATTGTTTTGCTCATGGTTGTGAGCGTTTTGCCCATGGTTGTGTTCCATGAGATCAGCCGACCCGCCTGATGTACCCACCGTCAGGGATGCACCGATACCGATACTTGACTTGTCTCGAAAATCGGGGAGCTTGAACGTTCCGTTTCCAGACCCGTAGGACGTGCCAATGACCGCGAACAGAGCCGCATACGCCGGGTCGGTCCTACTCAGTTCTGCACCATTACAAATGACCCAGCCTGCTGGTGGTGTGACTGCACCGAACTCCATGATCGAGCCGGTCGGCACCAACAGGTTTTGAAGATCAGTAAGTCGAGAGTCAACGTCGCTGTAAGTGCCTTTGGGGTTTGGGCCTAGCTCGTTGATGATGTCTGTCAGAGCCTCAGAGATCACGTTGTGGTCGGAAGGGTGTGTGTTGACCTGTGGTGTGGTGTTCACCCGGTCG
>Ga0233438_10003275_pt1 | contig 15091 bp, 19 predicted proteins | sample SI_123_September_FD_182720 | JGI IMG/M metagenome (GOLD analysis project Ga0233438, IMG submission 182720) | Seawater microbial communities from Saanich Inlet, British Columbia, Canada - SI_123_September2016_10_MG | ecosystem: Environmental > Aquatic > Marine > Inlet | place: Canada: British...
TGATCACATGATCATTGAACTGGGTGACATCCTGTGGTATATCTCTCAGGCTGCAACTGCTCTTGGTGTCCGAATGGATGATCTTCTCCTTGGTAACACTATGAAACTTCTCAAACGATATCCTGATGGTGAGTTTGATGTTCTCAAGTCTGAGTATCGCGCACCTAACGATCTCTAATAAATATGCCCTCTCTTCTAAATAATACTGAAGAGAGGGTTTTTCTATAAATGACTATTACAGAAATCTTGATTGCTGTAAATGATGTTATGCAGTCTTATGAGACTGAGGTGAAAAGTGCAACTGCAAAAATGACTAACATCATTGTCAAAGTAAAGAACCGAGACACTGCTATTAATGAACTTGAAGATGCAATGAAGAAGGCTGGGTTGAAACCTACTAGAGGTATTAAACCTGGATCTTCTTTTGCTGCATTAGAAGTTAAAGAAAGTTCTTCGAGTGTTCTAAGGTTCCAGTTCAAACAACCTAGGGGTGGGTCTGGAGCTGGTGCAACTATCACCAAACTAACTGAGTCTGCACAGGCAGTCTATGCTGCAGTCGCTTTCAAGAAGGGTGGTCATATTACTGCAGCAGATATTACTCAAGATAGTATCAATGGAGCAAAAGCTCTCTTCGATGTGGATGAAACAATTCCAAACATCTTAAATAATATGTCTGATGACTGGATTGATTCTTGTGTTAAAGGTGCCAATACATTATGGGATAAATTTAGTAACATTAAGAGTGGAATTAAATTTCATCGTGGTGGAAAGGTAGTTAAACATATTGAGAATCAAGTATCTAGGGTCAAGAAATCTGAAGGATTTAGTTTTGACATTAATAAATGGTCACCAGCAGACATCTATATCACAACTCCTGCTTATGATTCTAAATGTCTTGAGGAAGAGATGACACTGAGAGGATTAAACCAGTGTATGAATGAGAGGATCAATCCACAATCACCAAAAATGTTTGGTGTATCACTTAAGAAAATTGAAGGTACTCCAAAATTAAATATTCTCAACTTTGATAAAAAAGATGCAACCGAAAAAGAATTTAAGTCTGTAGAAGCAAGTACAGAGAGTAAAGATGTCTATATTCATTTTAAGGATGGAGTTAGAATTCAGTTCAGAGGATTTTCTGGTGATGCATTGAGTGGATGGCAAGGAGAGGTGAAGGGATCTAGTGCCAACCAAGGAAAGGTTGGTGGTGGACCTGCTAATATGATTCTAAAGATTCATGGTCAAGGACAAGTAGATACAAAGGTTGCACAAAAAATTAAAAACAAACAACAGAAAGCTGCTGTAGTAAAAAAACTTATTGCAGATATGAAAACTGTTCTTGGAAGTAGTTTTGATCAGACCAAGATTACGAAAATGCAGTTAGATATGGATGAAGCAAAGTTTGATGCTTGGGTGTATTCAAAATCACAATCAATGGAACTCGGCAGAATTATTAAAAACATGAATAACGATAAGAAAAGAAATCAAGTTTGCGAAGATCTATATCTGTATGCAAACTCTAAGTCATCAATCGCTGCTCCATATTGGAAATTAGAGTGATCATAAATACTAGAGGAAAGGACTTTCAATCTAAATGAAAAGCTATAAGGATTTTCTACTTGAAACAAAATCGGGTGAACAAGCTAAACGTCTCGGTCTGAAGCACGTTGGTAGAGGAATGTATGCAGACCCTAGAGGTAACATCACTCACAAGTCTGTGGGTGGTGAGAAACTAGATCGACTGCCTAGGGATCAACAGATTCCTGCCGATCAAGTGGAGAAGGATCCAAAGAATCAGAAGGGTCAGTCAGCCCCTGCATCTGGAGAGGATGAAGGTGGTGAAGAGGTAGTTGGTGAGGGTCTTGGTCCTGTTACTATTACTTTCGGACGTTTCAATCCTCCTACTGTTGGACATGAGAAACTTCTGAAGTCCGTGAAGTCTCATTCTTCTGGTGGTGAGTTTAGAATCTATCCATCCAGATCACAGGATGCGAAGAAGAATCCTCTGGAACCTAGAGCGAAGGTATCGCTCATGAAGAAGATGTTCCCTGATATGAAAGATCATATCATGAACAAAGAGTCACTGAGAAGTATCTTTGATGTCCTGAAGTCTTTGGATGAGGAAGGATTTGATAGTGTCACTATTGTTGTAGGTGGTGATCGTGTCAGTGAGTTTGATGAACTGGCGAACAAGTACAACGGTCAACTCTATAACTTTGAGTCGATTGATGTTCTCTCTGCTGGCGAAAGAGATCCAGATGCTGATTCGATTGAAGGCATGTCTGCATCTAAGATGCGTGACTCTGCTGCGAAGGGTGACTTCAAGTCATTCAGAAAGGGTATGCCTAAGGCCTTGAATGATGCAGATGCACAGAGGGTTATGAAGCAACTACAAAAAGCCATGGGTGTTCAACCTATGGAAGAACCTATGGAGACATGGGAGATTGCACCTAAATTAGATCAAGAAACTTTGAGAGAAAGATATATCAAAGATTCTTTGTATCCATTAGGTAGTATTGTAGAGAATATTAATACAGGACTGGTTGGACCAGTCATTAAGAGAGGTACAAACTACATCATCTTTGTCGATGAGTACGATAATAAGCACCGCTCCTGGTTGAAAGATATTGTTGAAGGTGAAGACCCATCTACACAGTGGGAGATTGGTACTGATAAATATAGAAGTGAAGTGCAGGCAATGACACCTGGACAAACAGTCACATCCTTCTGCGATTTCGTCAAGAAACGTAAAAAGACTAAATAATAAAAAGGAATTTTATTCGTAAAAACAATGCACCACGATAATTATTCAGAGTCGGGAAGGAAGCTTTCTGACATGGAAACTATTCTACAAGGTATGAGTTTTGCTGAACCTGTAGAAGAAGAAAAGATGAGCAAAGAAAAACATAAGAAGGAAGCCAAGAAAGGTAAACGTTGGCAAGATTCTGATGGTGATGGTAAGTGGTATGAGAAGGGTGATGATGTTGCTGAAGGTGTCCGTGATGACAAGACCGCTGAGCGTAAGGCACGTCTTGAGAAGAAGCGTGGCATGAAACTCGATGATCATCCTGAGTATAAGAAGGAAGAAGTTGAGGTAGAGGAAGGTTATAAGTCACTTCCTAAAGAGAAGATGGCACGACAGGCCAATAACGCATATGGTAAAGAGCAAAGAGCAGTAAAATCTGGTGACGAGGAAGAAACCAATAAGCAGATGCAACGTAGGATTGCTATCAAGGATCCTTCAGGACGCAAGGCAGAACTTAAGAATAAATCGATGAAGGAAGGTTTATCTTTCAAAGAGTTTGTACAAAAAACTCAGGTTGAAGAAGGTATGGAGACAGCACGTAACAACGTTGGTGCTTCCTCATGTTGGAAGGGTTACAAGGCAGATGGAACTAAAAAGAAAAACGGTAAGGAAGTTCCTAACTGTGTTCCTGAAGAGTATCATCTGGAAATGGCAACTGAGATGATTGAAGAGGGTTACACTGAAGAAGATGTAAGACTCGCTATTGAGTGGAGAGAAGAAGGCTTTGATGTCATCTTTGAACAAGATGGTTTCTATGCCGAAGAGGGTGAAGAACTTGATGAACAACAGGATGCAAGAAACAATCCTGAGAAGGGTAGTGATGACTACAAGAAAAAGTATGGTAAAGTTCGTGGAGAGAAGACTCCTATGCCACCTAGAGGTGATAAGCGTAGAGAAGACTTCGAGAAGTTTTATGCCAAACAAATGGGACGCTAAGGAGAAACCATGTTAAATTTTTCAGATTACCTAGAAGAAAAAGCAAAGAAGACGGCCGTCATCATTAATCCTACTAAGGAGGAGATCAAAGAGGCCTTTGACTTTGAAGAACTCGATTCTCTTTCAGATGAAGAACTTGAGATTGTGATGGGAGAACTCATTGAAGAGATCATGGTCGATGATGGCCTGTCTCTTGATGAGGCTCTGGACTTCTTTGGTTCAGATGACATGCTCATGGAAGCAACTGAAGGTAGATGGGAAAGAGTTAAGTCTGCTGCAAAGAAAGCAGGTCGTGCAATCATGAAGGGTGTTGGTTACGCTGGTGGTGTTGCCAAACGTGCAGTCAAGGCCAGTGGTGAGGAGATCAAGAAAGGATATGAAAGAGGAAGTAGATCTTCTTCATCTTCTTCTACTTCCTCTTCATCTTCCTCTAACGCAGCACCTGCTGCACCTGAGAAGGATAGGTCTGCTGCAAAGTCAAGACTCAATCGTATGAGGATGGCTAAAGTTAAGAGAGGTATCAAGAAGGTTGCAGGTAAGACTGCACGTCTTGCACAGAAGGGTGCATCTGTAGTATCGAAAGGTGCTGACAAGGTTGCTAAGAAACTTGGTGAAGAAAACATTCAACGTATCGGGGGTGATTTAGAAAACGGCGGATTAGAGGTTGTTACTTATACTCAAGAAGAAGTTGAGGTTGAAGAGTATGTTGATTTCCTTATTACTGAAGGGTATGACTGCTCTGATCTTACTTGGGATGATATGTATGAGGAGTATCAATCTTTAGATGAGGGTTTACGTTCTGCAGTAAAGAGACTTCTTGGTAAGAAGAAAGAAGAACCAGCAAAACCCATGAGTAGAGGTGATCAACTTCGTAAGAAGTATAATGTTGGTCCAGAAAGGTCTGATACTTCTGCTAAGGCTCAAATTCTTAAGAAGACCCGTGCAAAAGCAGATAGTGATCAAAAAGAATTTGGTGGATCACGTTATTCTAAAGGTGTTGCAGACAAATCAAAAGCAGCACATGAACGTCAATTGAAAGGTGGTTATAGTAAGTATGGTGCTGATGATGCGAGAGGTAAGGGTAACAAAGCCCGCAAACGTGCCGCAGCTTTAACTAAAGAAGGTTATGCACCTGGTGATGTTGATCAGAAGATTGGCGCTGTAAGTTCTATCCCTAAGACAGTTCAGGATGACGCTAAGGCAAGAATCCTCGCCAAGGCAGCAGCAAAACGTAAAGCACGTTTGGCAAAAGAAGAAACTGTTCACGAACGTGCAGATATGTGGCATCCAGATCCTGAAAAGGATAAGAAACTGGGTGGACCTGGTGCTAATGCTCGTGCCCGTGAAGATGGTGCTAGTTCTAAACCAAAACCAAAGGCAGATTCTAAGAAACTGAGACCAGGTGAGTCCTACATGGACTACTCCAAACGTCAGAAGGCATCAAAGCCAAAGTCTGGTACTGCTGTCAGTAGATTGAATGCAATGGGTGCCAATATTAAGAAGAAAGAAGGTCTGCGTGATAAGATCAAACGTAAGTTAGGTCTTCGCAAGGAAGAACTCGAACTGGATGAGCGTACACGTTACGCTAAAGAGACTGGTAAGGATCCTCAGACTGGTAAACCATCTGAGAAGGGTGGTACTATCAAACCTGGATCTGCTATGTCAAAGGTTCGCAAGAGTCTTGCTGGTCAGGGTCTGATGTCTACTAGAAAGAAGGCCATTCAACCTCAGGGTAAGAAGAAAGAGAAAGGTGCTAAAGTTTATCAGGGAGTAACACCTGTTGATAAGATTAAGGGCAACCTTGCTCGTAAGAGAGCACCTAAGCCTAATCCATATAAGGCCCGTCCTGGAGAGTCTGACTGATATAAATACAGATGAACACCTAAGAGAGTTATAATGTTTTCATTTTTACTTCCATTGGCATCAAAAATTATTACTGATGCCGTATCTAGAGTCCCTGAGAATGAAGAACTTGGTGAGAAACTGGTTGAAGTCTGCCTAATCATTTTGAAAAAGGCAGTCACTTTGACTAAGACTACTATGGATGATGAACTTCTCGCTGTAGTTGAGAAGGCAATTCTTACTAGAGAAGAAGAGTTACCAGCCAAATGATCTAGGGGGCATAAGCCCCTTTTTTTATAAATAAATATATCGGAATTAATACGGAGTAACCAATGTCTCTTTACGGGAGAACTGATAGCAACGCAAATAAAACTCAAGCAGGACTCGCCCGTGGTAACGGAAGTGGCTCTGCTACCGAGACAGTTGTTTTTATTGATGCTGCTGAAGCAGTATTGAACGAGAATAAGACTCGCGGTATCACTGGCCCTGGTTGGTGGTCCTATCGCACATTCACTGATAGTCAAGGTAAGACTCGCCATAAGGCAGAGTGTCTTGCATTCATCAGTAACCCTGATGGTACAGAAACGCAAGCAGATGACACCATCGCTGCAGACGTAGCATCCGCTGTGACTGTCACAGTCCAACCTGCAGCATCCACTAGTTCCTCTGGTGCTGGTACGTTTACTCTTACCACTACTACCACAGGAACACCTGGAGCACTTGCATATGTCTGGCAACGTCAGACTGCTAACGCAACCACACGTTGGGTTAACATTGCCGCTGACACTGACACTGGTATCACCTATGCAGACTTCACGACCGCAACTCTTGCTTACAGTGCTCTCGCTGCTGACACTCTGGACGGTTACAAGTATCGCGTCAAGATTACCTCAGCAGGTGGTACAGAAGAAGTGATTACAGATGGTGCCGCAACATTGACCTTCGCTAGTTGATAACTAGATTTTGTTATGAGATTTGATATATTAACCGAAGACAATTATATCTTTTTTGCTATAAGGAATTATAATAATCCTGCATCAGTAACAAAAGATGATTTCTTTGATGACATGAACCGTTTCAAATACCTGAAACGGTTACTTAAAAAGTATGATCAGACGGGTGACTTGAAAACTCATCTGATAGTAAACCATTTAATAATATTGTTTAATACTTTTGGAGAGGCAACAGTACCTCTCTTGTTATATAAAATTGACCGATCTTTATTTCCTGTCTTGAAAACCTTTTTAGAATTCTTAGACAGATTGCCAACGGGTGTGTTGAAGAACACATCCATAGACTCATATGCAGAAGCGGAACTATCCCAGTTATGAATGAAGATGCCCCCACAAATAGTGTTGGTACAGGTGCCGAGACTGCTCTGCCACCTGCACATGAACCTGGCGTAAAGTCGAAGAAGAAGAAAAAACTGAGTCGTGTGAAGTCTATGCTTCAGGTTCAGTTTGAATCTTACCAGACGTTTCCTTTCTTGGTACAACTCCCTGACATTGGAGAGTTTATCATGAGTGGTAAGAGTCCATTAGAGGTTAAGCTGAAACTGAGAACAATCATTCAACCCCCATTTGCTGAGACCAAAGTAAAAATTACTAGACTATTCTCAGGATCTGTACTAAACTATTACAATAATAAAAGGCAAAGAACTATGTCAGGATTTTATGAAGGTGTTGATGAAAAAGCAATGCAAGCAGACATGGCTGCATCACAGATTGCCATCGAGAAGAAGAAAGTTCAACTGAAGAAACAACAACTTCAAAAACAATTGCAACAGAAAACTATGCAACTAAAACAAAAGGCTAAGGTTGGCGGCAATAAAGGGGCTTCGGACTAATGGCATTCGGTCTTGGTAGATTAGCAGTTTTAGAAAGTAAACTGGATATTTATGAAGATCTCTCCAAAGAGATGCTTGACAAACTCGAAAGAGCAGTTGGAACAATCTCAGAAAATAGCAATAGAGTTGCTGTAATCTTGGAGCGCCATGAAAATCGTTTGGATGAATCCGAACGTGCCGATAAACTTATCATCGGTATGCTTGAGGAGATGAAGGAAAGACATGATAAGGATCATGAACTGGTTCAGGGTAGGATCAATGGCATCCAGAAGAAAGTGGATACCAACGCAAAGTTTGTTATCGGTGCAACAGCAGTCCTCGCGACCCTTGTAACAATATTACAAATCTTTCCACCTATGGTGAAGATGTTGACACCTGTGTCCAGGCCTGGTATACTAGGGATCAAGACCACTGGCTGATTGAATGTATTGTGTAGAGCATGAGTACCTGCCAATGGTAGGGTGCAGACTTGATCGATTTGCAAGAAAAAAAGACGATCTGTATACATTCAGATGCCCATACTGTGGGGACTCGTCAAAGAACAAAAACAAAACAAGAGGTTACTTCTACAGTAAGAAGAATGAGTTACTGTTCAAGTGTCACAATTGTGGTATTGGAAGAACGTTTGCTAACTTCCTGAAAGATAATTTTCCTGATCTATATGATCAGTATCTGATGGATAGGTATAGTCGTGGTCTGACTGGGAAAGGAACTAACACGCCTAACCCTGCGTTTGATTTCAAACCTCCTGTGTTCAAACTTAAACCAAAAGGTTTACAATCAGTCTCCAGTCTTGATAAGGATCATATAGCAAAGAAGTATCTACTCGAACGAAAAGTACCAGAGGAGAAACTATCTGAACTTTTTTATATTGATAAATATAAAACCTGGGTGAACTCCCAAGTCCCTACTTTTGAAGATGAATCATTAGATCATCCAAGAATCATTCTGCCACTCATCTCTGACGGTGAGTGGTTTGGTTTTCAAGGTAGATCATTAAGTCCAAGGCAGAAACTAAGGTACATTACTACGATTCTGGATCGCAGTAAACCCAAAATCTTTGGACTTGATAGTGTAGACTACGGGAATACAGTTCATGTGACAGAAGGTCCAATCGATAGTCTCTTCCTAGACAACAGTATTGCAATGGTAGGAGCCGACGTTGATTGGATGTTCTTAATAACTAACACTGAGACTGAATTTGTTTTTGTGTATGATAATGAACCTCGTAATAAACAAATTTTAACCCGCATGGAAAAGGTAGTTGATAGTGGTTATCCTATTGTCATCTGGCCCTCAAATGTATCACAGAAAGACGTAAATGATATGGTACTGGCTGGACATGATGTTCAGGCTGTAGTAGAATCAAGTACCTACTCTGGTCTAGAAGCAAAAGTAAAACTATTATCCTGGAAAAAAGTATGAGCATTAATGTAGTGAAGAGAGACGGTCAAAAAGAAATTCTTGACCTTGATAAACTGCATCAAATGGTTGAATGTGCATGTGGTTCTCTTACTGGAGTATCTGCATCTCAAGTAGAAATGAATTCTAACATTCAATTCTTTGATGGTATCAAGACTAGTGAAATTCAGGAGATCCTAGTACGTTCTGCTAGTGATTTGATTAGTCTTGATAATCCAAACTATCAGTTTGTGGCTGCTAGACTACTATTGTTTGGGTTGTATAAAGAAGTCTTTGGTCCTTCATGGACTACTAACTTCCCTTCAATCTATGAACATCTAACGAAAGGCATCTCTAAAGGTGTCTATGATGGAAGTATCTTGGATAAGTATTCTCTTGACGAGTGGGATGCGATTGATAAAGTAATTGATCATGATCGTGATTACCTATTTACTTTTGCTGGTGCAAGACAGGTTGTAGATAAATACCTAGTGCAAGATCGTTCATCTAAATCGGTATTTGAAACACCACAGTACATGTATGTACTGATCGCTGCATATTTGTTCCAAGATTATCCTAAGGATACAAGACTCTCATATGTCAGAAGATACTACAACGCAATCTCCAAACACAGACTCAACATTCCGACGCCAGTCATGGCGGGAGTCAGAACTCCTCTTCGTCAATTTGCATCTTGTGTTCTGGTTGATGTTAATGACTCCCTCGATAGTATCTTTTCTAGCGATATGGCTATTGGCAGGTATGTCGCACAAAGGGCTGGCATCGGTATTAATGCAGGTCGAATCCGTGGACTCAACAGTAAAATCAGAGGCGGAGAAGTTCAGCACACAGGCGTTATTCCTTTCCTTAAGAAGTTTGAATCAACTGTACGATGCTGCACGCAAAATGGAATCCGTGGTGGATCAGCTACTGTCCACTTCCCAATCTGGCACCAAGAAATAGAAGACATTATTGTTCTTAAGAATAATAAGGGAACAGAAGACAATCGAGTGAGGAAACTTGACTACTCCATCCAGATTTCAAAACTTTTCTACGAACGTTTCATTGCGAATGGAGAGATTAGCCTCTTCTCACCGCATGACGTACCAGGTCTCTATGATGCTTTTGGTACTGATACATTTGACGATTTATATGTTCATTACGAACGAGCTCAAGATGTTCCAAGAAAAACTATCGGGGCACAGGAACTGATTCTTAATCTCTTGAAGGAGAGAGCAGAGACAGGTCGTATTTACATCATGAATATCGACCACTGTAATACTCATTCTTCCTTTAAAGATAAGGTGAGTATGTCTAATCTGTGTCAAGAGATTACTCTTCCTACAGATCCTCTAGATCATATCGATGGTGATGGTGAGATTGCTTTGTGTATTCTCTCTGCTGTTAACGTTGGTAAACTGCGTGACATTGAAGAACTCGAAGAACTGTGTGACCTTGCAGTTCGTGGTCTAGAAGAATTGATTGACTATCAGGAGTATCCTATCAAGGCTGCAGAAATTAGTACCAAGAATCGTAGATCTTTGGGTGTTGGTTTCATTGGTCTTGCACACTTCCTTGCTAAGAACAAGGTAAAGTATGATAGTCCTGAAGCATGGAAAATGGTACATGATCTTACAGAATCATTCCAGTATTACTTACTCTTAGCAAGTAATAACATTGCCATTGAGAAAGGTCCTTGTGGATTTTTTAATAAAACTAAATATTCAGAGGGCGTCTTGCCCATCGACACCTACAAAACAGAAGTAGATGAAATTGTTCCTAACAAACTGAGGCATGACTGGACTAATCTTAGGTATGCTATCCAAAAATTCGGACTCAGACACAGCACACTGTCCGCACAGATGCCTTCGGAGAGTAGCTCCGTTGTGTGCAATGCAACCAATGGAATCGAACCTCCTAGAGACTACCTGTCCATTAAAAAATCAAAGAAGGGGCCTCTTAAGCAGATTGTACCAGGGTATAATCAACTTAAGAATTTTTACACCCTTCTCTGGGACATGACTAGTAATGAAGGTTACATTAAAGTGACTGCAGTTATGCAAAAGTTCTTTGATCAAGCGATCTCTGGTAACTGGAGTTATAATCCAGAACAATATCCTGAAAATGAAGTACCTGTATCTGTTATGGCACATGACTTACTTACCACATACAAGTATGGATGGAAGACAAGTTATTATCAGAACACATATGATGCAAAGAAAGATGTAGATGAATATCTAGATCAGAAAAAAGAAACGCTAGAATCTCTAATCGCAGAGATTGATATGGCAGATGAAGATTGCGATTCCTGTAAAATTTAAAGAGACCCCTATGCAATTCGTAAAGTCCAGTAAAGAAACCATTGAAGGCATGACAGTCTTCAATACGACTCCTGTCGATACAAAGAAACAACCTATGTTCTTTGGTGCTCCTCTTGGAGTCCAAAGATATGATTCTTATAAGTATCCAGTATTTGAAAGACTGACTCAGCAACAACTTAGTTATTTTTGGAGACCAGAAGAAGTCTCACTTCAAAAAGATAGGGCAGATTATGCAACTCTTACCGAGGAACAAAAACATATCTTCACCTCGAACCTTAAGTACCAGGTCATGCTTGACTCCGTACAAGGTCGTGGTCCTGGCATGGCTTTCCTGCCTTATTGCAGCCTACCCGAACTTGAGTCAGCAATGACAGTTTGGGAAATGATGGAGATGATTCACAGTCGCTCCTACACCCACATCATTAAAAATATATACTCAGACCCTACACAGGTGTTTGACACCATTCTAGAGGATCAGAACATCCTCTCACGCGCTACTACAGTTACCAAAGCATATGATGAATTAATCAAGATGTCAGGTGAGTGGTCTTCTGGTAGTCTATGGACTCTACCTTCCTCTCATGCCTCAGCTTCCGTTGAACTAAAGGAACTGAAGAGGAAACTATATCGTGCAATTGTTAATGTAAACATCCTTGAAGGTATCAGATTCTATGTCTCGTTCGCATGTTCTTTTGCGTTTGGTGAACTCAAACTTATGGAGGGATCCGCTAAAATTATCTCTCTCATCGCCAGAGATGAAAGTCAACATCTTGTACTTACACAAAATATTATCAAGAATTGGGCTAACGGGGATGATCCAGTGATGCAAGAGATCATGGCAGAGGAAGAGGAGAATGTATACGCAATGTATATGACTGCCGTTGAGGAAGAACGTGCTTGGGCAAAGTATTTGTTTAAGGACGGATCTATGATCGGTCTTAACGACAAACTCTTGTCACAGTACGTTGAGTATATTGCTAACCGTCGTATGAAGTCGATCGGTCTCAAAGCGATCTTCGATCAACCGATGACCAACAACCCACTGCCTTGGACGCAACACTGGTTGAACTCTAAAGGTCAACAGAACGCGCCACAGGAGACGGAGATCGAGTCTTACGTCATTGGTGGGATCAAACAGGACTTGGAGAAGGACACCTTCGCCAACTTCCAACTATAAGTCTAGAGGGGTTACAACCCCTCTTTTTTATGGTACTATATAGATGAAGTGTTTATATTAACCAAGAACAATGTGCGATCTTAATTTCACTAAGCGTCAACAAGAACTCGTCTATGACGCAGTGAGATACTACCAACAGAATCATTACGGACCATTCAAACATGGTGGATATGATGCCTGTGAGGAGGTTCTTCAACGTATGGATTCTGAGAAATATTCTGATAAATAATTAGATGACCTAAGACTCAGCCTAATTGCAGGACATCCCAAGTAAAGATGAAGCGATCAAACATTTCTATCATAGGGTAGATATCATATGTTCTATGGAGGTTTCTAGAAAGATTACTCCTAAGCAAGCATATGAGTTAATAAAAATTGAATACAAATTACTAAAACTACACATTAGAAAGAAGAGGGCTTGACCCTCTTCTTTTTTACCATTATAATAACTCTGTAAGGGTTCAACGGACAAGCTATGAACTATGATAAGGTTAAATTGATAGCCCACAACCTCAAGTTACTTGCACAAAGTCTTGAAGATGCTATCAAGGAAGATCCTGATAAATATCTGAGGAAGGATGGTAAACATCCTAACGGATATTACAGTGAGAACTTTGATGACGACGACGGGTACTGCGACTAATGAAAAATTATCTAAAGAAAGTACAGAAGAGATTGACTACGCCAATCCGTGGACGTACCTTGACAAACCTTTTGTTACTGATAACATTGGGGATAACTATGGGTTCGTGTACCTTATTGTCAACACAGTTAACAAAAGAAAGTACATCGGAAGAAAATACTTTTGGCAAAAACGAAAGCCTAGAGCTAAAAGTGGTACTACCAAACGGAGAAGAGTTACATCTGAAAGCGACTGGAAAAAATACTATGGTTCTTGTCCTGACCTTAAAGCAGATGTTAAACTCTACGGGACAGAATCCTTTAAGAGATTTATACTAAGTGTACACAAAACAGTAGGGAAAACTAACTACGAGGAGACTCGACAACTGTTTATAAATAATGTACTGATGGAGAGGGACGCAGCGGGAGACCCTGCGTTCTACAACTCTAACATCCTCGGTCGGTACATGCGAAAGGACTATTTCAACCTGGAGCTTGACAACCGACTGAACCTGTCGTATACTACAAAGGTACTCAAGGAGTTCAGCTGACCATGTTTGATTATCTCGATGAATTTCTCAATGATGAAGAAGTCCTTATGCAAGACATCAAAGATAGGATGATCGATGAGATCCACACGTCAATTTCTTCTAGTGCATACGTTAGTGCTGCTAGTGTATCTGATTCAATAAAAAATATTGAATCTGCCCCTATGGGTCAGTAGCTCAGATGGATAGAGCAATTCACTTCTAATGAATTGGTCGGGGGTTCGAGTCCCTCCTGACCCGTTTCCCTTACACGGGGAAAGTTTAAACCTCCTAAGAAGAGTCATGAAAACTAAAACCAAACTCCTTACTAAATTTAGTAATACTGAACTGGCCATTCTCAATGGTGCAGTTGAGGGTGAAGTGTCACTTGATGAAGAGTACCCTGTAATCTATCAAAAGGCATATCGTTTATATGCTGACGCTGGAGTCCAGTTCCTTGGTGATGAAGATGATTCCTATGGAATTCTCATTGATAATCTTTATGAAGATTTGATTGACTAGTCTGGATGCAGGTCTTATGATAGGCCTGCTTTACTGCGGAATTAGTTTAGAGGCAAAACTAAAGGTTTCCAACCTTTCGTCATCGGTTCGATTCCGATATTCCGCTTTCCCTTCGGGGATTTCTTCTGCTTGTTTTATTATGGCACAGACTGTTCTTCTTGAACGATTCCCATATCGTTATGTTGAAGTCGGAGTTTTAGAAAATGGTAAACCTGATTACCGTATTCAAAAAGCACATGAATATACCAAACGGTATAGTGACATGTATCTTCTTGACAATCAGATGCAACTTCTGACTGCTATGGAAGACTTTGAGTACACTAAATGGTTAGATCCAGAAGGTGTACCTTGTTACACCACGGACACTGTGAGTAGTCCTACAAAGTAGGTGGCGCGCCAAGGTTGGGGTTTATTGGTATCCCCGAAAAAACTAATAGCGAGTATCCCAAAAATATCTAAGGAGACTGGGGGTCTTCGGACCCCTTTCTTATGAAAAATTATTTGCTAAAGATGATTACTCATCCAGCAGTCCATTATAATCTGATTACTATTGGAATACTGATTACAATAGGAGCATTACATAACCATGCTCACTACGCAATGAATATGGATGCAGATGCTTATGTGAGACAGTGGTGTAGATCATCAGCAGAAAACAAAAAGATCTGTATCAGTTATGGTGGAAACATGGACTATTGACAAGTCTTTAGATCTACTATATAATATGTAAAGATTTATAACGGAGTGTATCATGACTGTAACAACTAACGAGCAAGGACAACAAAACTTGTTTGCTAAAGAACCTTCCATGTATATGACAGCGGAAGATCTTGAAAGATACGGTATTGAGCCCTATGCTGAGAAAGCAGAGAAAGCAAATGGTCGCTGGGCAATGCTCGGTATTATTGCTGGTGCTATCTCTTATGCCATCACTGGCAACATGTTCTTTGGAATTATTTGATGAATCTTACACAAGATGAACTTTGGGAAACAATTCACACTCTCGGTTGGAATGTCAGAGATGACAATATCGTAATTGAGATCGGTGGTACAGTTGTTTCTGGTATCCACCAAGGTGAGGAGTTCAACAAA
>Ga0233438_10003278_pt1 | contig 15089 bp, 13 predicted proteins | sample SI_123_September_FD_182720 | JGI IMG/M metagenome (GOLD analysis project Ga0233438, IMG submission 182720) | Seawater microbial communities from Saanich Inlet, British Columbia, Canada - SI_123_September2016_10_MG | ecosystem: Environmental > Aquatic > Marine > Inlet | place: Canada: British...
AAAATCGACAGCAGTGTAATCAAAAGGTGAAGAGAAGCAAACTAATCCTTCTTCTTTGGCAACTTTAAAAATTTCTGCATGCCATTCCCAAGGTAAATAAGCTTCTTTATATAAATCATATAAATATTGTCCATCCCAATGAGTCCCTTGATTTATTTTGAAATGTTCTTTTTTTGAATCAAAAGTGATGGTATCAGCGGTATAAGTCTGAATTTTAATTGCATCAGCACCTGCTCTTTTTGCCGCACGAACTGTTTCTAGAGTAATTTCAATCTTACCTCCATGATTGGCAGAAAGTTCGGCTATAATAAAACAAGTTTTTTTATCCATTTTTTTCTAATTTATATACTAAGGTAGGAAATTCATTTACAACATCTTTTTTTAAAAACTTAAACCCTGCTTTTTCAAATGTTTTAATAGAAGCAATATTACTTTCTTTAATGAAGGCTAAAATAGGTTTTGAAAAAGTCTCAAAATAGGCTTTAGAAGATTTTTCTAACATTAAAAAAGACAAACCTTTACTTCTAAATTTTTTATCCATCAAAATACCAACAACAGAATTTATCTCTTCTATATCGAACCGAACCAAGCCTGCTGGTTCATTTTTAAATTCATTTACCAACATCAAGGAATTATCACTTCGCAGTTTGGTTGCGAACCATTTTTCGTGCACTTCTTTGCTAATCTCTGTCGAATTAAAGGACTGACTTCTCACCAACTTTTCGCTAGACCAATTGAACACCAATTCCATGTCATTTTTTTGGCATTTTCTTATACTCCAATGGTTCTTTGGATTGTTGCATTCATGAATTAACACTGCTATCCAATCTCCATTTACTTCAATCACTTTTTCATTTTTCTCTGTAAATTCAAACTCATTTTTTTCTAAAACAGGATATAGATGAGGCCTTAAATTATAAGCATAAGTGAAAATTTTATTCCATTTCAATTCTTGAAATGCTATTTTTTTTAACATTCTCAAAAAATTACTCCAATGCAGTTCAAATTCAGTTTTTTCAAGCTCAGTATTCATTATAAAAGAAACCTCTGCAATTTTTTCCACCCAATTAATATGTACCAAGCCTCCATATCCAATGCATACCTCATCTTTGAGATAAGAAAAAAGAATTTGACTGGGGTTTTCTAGTTCAAAAAGTGATGCTACTGTAGTTCTAAAATAGTTATCTTGAGATTCTTCTGTCAATGGCTCGGCTTGCCGCAAATGGTACAATTGTTCATTTCGCCATTTCATAATCTCTATCCGATCTTCGTATCGAATCGGGACAATTTTGTACTCTCCTAACTCAAATTTATTTTGGGTCAGGCAATTATATGTCGTAGGAAAAATCATTTCGACAATTTATATTTAAGTTCTGCCAATTTCCAATCTGTTTCAGTATCAATATCCTGAGCTTCTAACTCAGAAATAACTAAACCACCGGTATTTGAGGTTAATAGTTTTCGGCTTTTCATCACGGCTTTTGTGTGGCACCAGTAAAATTGTCCTGCATCATGAAAACGCTCTTCTAAATCTTGGGAGCGAGTGGTTAAATGCTCTTCCTGTATCATGGTTATTTTGCCTTCTGACTCGCTCAAAGCTCTTTGAATAGGAAAGCTAAACGCTAGTATAGGAAAAACCGTATCAAATCTGTTTTTAGTTAATAATTTTACTCCAGAATTCAATGTTTGTACATTTACAAAAGGGGCACAAGAATAGAGACAACAGAGATTGTCGAATTCCATGCCATTAGACTTGTAAGCATTAATAACCTCCTCTATCACATCAAAAGTGGTAGCAAAATCGTCCGAATTTTTTTCTGATCTCAAAAAAGGAACTTTCGCCCCATATTGCTTGGCGATTTCAGCAATTTCATTGTCATCAGTAGAAACCATAATTTCGTCAAACAAACCTGAATCAAGCGCAGCTTGTATAGAATAAGCGATAATGGGTTTACCCAAAAATGGCTTGATATTTTTTCGAGGAATTCGTTTGCTTCCTCCACGTGCTGGTATGATACAAATATTACCCATGAATAAAATTTAATACTTGCTCTATTACAAAATTTTGTTCCACATCTGAAAGTGAAGGATACATAGGCAAACTAATACAATTAGAATAATACTCTTCTGCATGAATTAACCCTGCATCTTGATACCCAATATTTTTGTAGTACGGCAAAGTGTGTACTGGAACATAATGAATTTGAGCCAAAACACCTTTGCTGTGAAGCGCATCGTATAATTCTTTTCGATTCTCTACCTCAATGATAAACAAGTGGTGCGCATTGTAGGTGTTTTCTGGGAGAGATTGAAATTTAATTAACCCTTCAAAAGCCTTTTTGTAATTAGTTGCTATCTCATTTCTCCGCTGCACACTCTTTTCATTTTTTGCCAACTGGGTTATCCCCAATGCGGCCTGGAAATCTGTGAGTCGATAATTAAACCCTAACTCCACCATTTCGTAGTACCAACCTCCATGGTTTTCCTCCATGTTCTCTTTTGTTATCCCATGGGTTCGCAAAAGCATCAGTTTGTCGTACAATTCTTTAGAGTTGGTTGTTAGCATCCCTCCTTCTCCACAGGCGATGTGTTTTACAGGGTGAAAAGAAAAAACGCCAATATCTGCATAATTTCCATTTCCACAGAAATTCTTTTTCCCTTTACTGTCATTAAAATAGCCACCTGGTGCATGACAAGCATCTTCAATGATCCATAAATCGTGAGCATCAGCTAACTCCCTAAATTCTTCCATATCAACTGGAAGCCCAGCAAAATCTACTGGAATTATCCCTTTGAAAAACCCTTTAGGTTTTGATTCTACCAATTCTTTCACAGAATTAATATCCAAAACATAAGAATCGGGGTTTATATCTGCAAACCAAACTTCACCACCGGCATAACGCACGCAATTGGCCGAAGCTGCAAATGTAATTGGTGTAGTTATCACTCTATCGCCTTTGCTAAGATTAAGAGCCAAGACAGAGAGATGAAGTCCTGATGTTGCATTATTAACCGCTACAGCGTAATTAGACCCCACATAGTCAGCAAATTTCTGTTCAAACTCTTTCACCTTAGGCCCTTGAGTAAGAAAATCGGATTGAAGCGCAGAAACTACTGCATCAATATCTATTTGATCAATATTTTGTCTTCCGTAAGGTATCTTTTTCATTAGGCTTCAAATGTTGAATCTACGTGTTCTTTTATAAGCTTCTTTAACGAATCAACTGTCTCCCATTCCTCGTTCTCCCCTGAATTATAAGTAAATCCTTCGGCCACTTTTGTGGCTTTTAATTCTGATACAAACTCGTTTAAATCCCATCGAGTAACACTTGGCAAGATGGTATAGTACTTCCCTAAATCGTATGTATAAAAGGAGTCTGATGCCGTAATCATTTCTTCGTGTAGTTTTTCGCCTGGACGAATCCCTACCACTTTATGTTTAATTTCTGGAGCGATTGCATCTGCCACATCAGTGATTTTGTATGAAGGGATTTTAGGAATAAATATTTCTCCACCCCAAGAATTGCCAAGTGCATGTAACACCATATCAACACCGCCATCTAAGGATATATTGAAACGAGTCATTTTTGGATCAGTAATAGGCAAAAATCCTTCTTCCTTTTTCTTGATAAAAAATGGAATTACAGAACCATTTGACCCCATAACATTTCCATACCTCACAACTGAAAATCGTATGTCATTATTCCCACTGATGTTATTTGCTGCTACAAATAATTTATCCGAAGTAAGCTTTGTGGCCCCATATAAATTAATGGGCGCACAAGCTTTGTCCGTAGATAAAGCAACTACATCTGTAACACCAGATTCAAGACAAGCATAAATTACATTCTCAGCTCCATTCACATTGGTTTTGATGCATTCTGACGGATTATACTCTGCCAAATGAACGTGTTTCATCGCAGCAGCGTGTATGACATAGTCAATCCCCTTCATTGCCCTCACCAATCTTTCCTTATCCCTTACATCTCCAATAAAAAAACGAATAGACTTGTATTTATCCGCAGGATATTCTTGCGCCATTTGGAATTGCTTTTGCTCATCCCTTGAGAAGATCACCAAACGTTTTACATTGGGATACTGCTCATAAATTCTTTTGGTTAAGGCTTTACCAAGCGAACCAGTTCCGCCTGTGATTAAAATTGATTTATTATTTAAGTCCAACATTTATTTGTAATTTATCTAGCAAATATACAAATAGCATAGATAAATTTCGGCAAAATATTGTAATATTGTCACACAAAAAACTATCATGGGAGTTATTCAAAGGCAAGGGATTAAGAACAGCTTAGTAAACTATTTTGCTACGGGTCTTGGCTTCATTGCTACAGTTTTCATTTATCCTTTTGATCTTGAAGCAAAAGGTTTGATAGATTTCTTAATGAATTTGGGAGTTTTGTTCATTCCGTATGCTCAGCTTGGAGTATTTGCGGTCTATTATAAATATTTCTCCAAATTCACGGATAGAATTGGTAGTTTTCAAAGATGGATAGTTACAAGACTTTTAGCTCAATTCTCAATCTTTGTTTTGGTTTATTTTTTATTACTAGGTTCATTATCTGATTTTTTGAGTTTTGCTGGCATAGACAAAAGTGGAAATTTTGATGTTTACTCCCCGTATATACCTCTTGTGATATTCTGTGTATTACTTCAAGGGTTTCTTGTTATGCTTTCTGTTACCAACCACAGAATAGTAATCCCAGATCTGATAAGAAATATAATTCAAAAGATATATTTTCCTCTTATCATAGTACTTAAATTCACATTTAATCTATCCACCGAAATTTTCATTATTCTCTTCTTCTTGTATTATTTCATAACAATTCCTTTACTATTTTGGTATGTTTTAAAAAACAAATTTATCCAGATTAAAAATAGTAAACCCATTGTGTTTTTAGAAAGTGAAAAAAAAGAAATACGCTCCTACAATGGTTTTTCTCTGCTTAATGACATTTCAACTCAACTGAGTTTTAAGCTTGATTCTGTAATGGTGGCATCCTTAATAAATCTCACTCAAACAGGAATTTATGGCATAATGTTTTACATGAGCAATGTATTAAGTACAGCAACTGGCTCCATACTAAACATTACCAACCCTATCGTTTCCAAAAAAATGGCAGACAATGATATCGAAGGTGTTTCTGTGTTGTATAAAAAATCATCCATTACCTTGTTAATTTTTGGCTTAGGAGTTTTCTTTTGTTTGTGGTTCCTAATTCATGATATATTATCCCTCACAAAGTATAGTGAGCAGTTGCTGGTTGGTAAATATGTATTTCTCTATCTAGCCATTGCTAAGATATTTGATATGGCCACAAGTATCAATTCATTTATTTTGATTTACTCTAAGTATTACCGCTACAACTTAGTTTTTGTAGGAATTCTTGGAGTATGTAATATCTTCCTGAATCTTGCTCTCATACCGAAATACGGCATAGAAGGAGCCGCAATCGCAAGTTTAGTCGCCTTGGTTTTTTACAATGTACTAAAGCTGTTTTTTATCTTGATCAAACTAAAAATTCATCCTTTTTCTCTTGACACTCTAAAAGTATTAGCAGTTGGAGGCATTTCATTTGCCATCTTATTTTTCATTCCAGAAGGCAAATACGTTGGAAATGCTTATTTGAATCTAGGTTTAAAAGGAATTATAATTATAGGTACTGTTGGAATTACATTTGCTCTCCCAATTTACATCCTAAACATCTCACAAGAAATAAATGGGTTAGTAAATAAAGCTCTGTCCAAACTGAAAATTTTGAAGTAACTTTAGAAGAAATAATTTTATTCATGCCAAACTCTCACCTTTCTTATTTTCTGGAAAATTTTGAATTGGCGTATTCTTGCCAACCAAATTGGGAATCGTTTTCCATTGGATTTGACGAAAGCTGTAAAATCATACTCTCAAAACCTGAAATTAAAAACCCAAATTCATACCTCAACACTATCACGTGGAAAACTTGGAAGGGAAAAAAAATTCCGTTTCTAATGAACACCAAAGATTGCGATGAGATTGTTTCGAAGCACAAAAACGGTAGTGTTTCAGTAAATCTTGACATTGTTTCTTCGACTTGGTTTCTGTTAAGCGGAGTTCAAGAATTGGATAAAAAAAAACGAGACAAGTACGGAAGGTTTGACTACAAACATAGCTTACAAAAAGCCCTAAATATTGCCGAAACACCTGTTGTAAATTACTACTTCGATATCCTAAAAGAAGCAATTCTTTTGGCTCATGGGATTGACATACAGCCAGAAAGAAAACTGTCTGCTACAATTACACACGACATTGATGAAGTAACAAGCGCATGGAAACACCGAATTAGAATTGCACTTGAAAATAAAAAGTACATAAAGACAATGGGATTTGGGGTGAGCCACATAATCAAACCTTTTGAGCCTTGGAAAAACATCAAAGAATTGGCCGATTACAATTCTTCAAAAAAGATCCCTTCTTCTTTTTTCTTCTTGCCAAGGAACAACAAATTACAGCAAATTAAAAATGCAGACTACGAATGGAATAGTTCCTACTTAAAAAAAAATATTGGCTATCTGAATAATAGCGAGCATGAAATAGGAGTGCATGGAAGTTACAAAACTCACGATTCTGAAAAAGAACTCACTTCTGATATAGCTTGTTTCAAACAAAGACCTACCTCAAATAGATTCCATTTTTTGCAATTTGAACAGCAAACTACTTCAGAAATATTAGATTCGGCTAGGATAGAAAAGGATTCTTCCTTAGGGTTTCAAGAAAACATTGGGTTTAGAAATAGTGTGTGTACACCTTTTAAACTCTATAATTTTGAAACTGAAAAATCTTTTAAATTCATAGAAATTCCTCTCAACATAATGGACTGCACTCTGGAGTATGAAAACTACATGAATCTTAGTCCAAACAAATCGCTTGAAAGAATCAAACAGCTTGTGTCAGAAATTAAAAAATTTAATGGTAACGTCTGTCTCAATTGGCACAACACTTATTTTTCTGAGTATGAAAAAAAAGAATGGAAAACATTGTACAAAGAAATTTTGCTTTTATTAATAGCAGAGAATTGCACTTTTTACACCATCAAGGATTTGAAATAACCCTTATTCCCAACCCTGATTCTCGAGGTAATCTTCCCATTTCCGACAACTCTTCACCATTTCACTCAAACTATAAACTGGCTCCCAGCCTAATCTGCTTTTTGCCTTAGTTGAGTCTGCCCATATTTTCTCTACATCTCCTTTTCGCCTTTGCTCGAATACAACTTGTAGATTAATTCCAAATTCTGTTTCAAATTGTTGAATTATTTCTAACACCGAAAGGCCAGTTCCCGTTCCAATATTAAAACTAATTAAAGACTGAGACAAATCTTTCTCCAACGCCAAAACATGCGCTTTAGCCAAATCTACTACGTGAATATAATCTCTCACAGGTGTTCCATCATGGGTATCATAATCTTTACCAAAAACTTTAAAAGATGAATTCGTCTTTAAAGCATGCGACAAAATTGGAAAAAGGTGTTTGGGTTTTCCCATATTTAGCTCTCCAAGCAATCCAGAATTGTGCGCTCCTGCAGGATTGAAATACCTCAACAGAACAGCATTTAATGAATTTGAAGCTAGAACTGAATCTTCAATAATTTGCTCACCCATAATTTTGGTAGAGCCATAAGGTGAACTTGCTTTAGAAATAGGAGTTTCTTCAGTTACAGGAAATTTCTTGGGATTACCATAAACCGTACAAGAAGATGAAAAAATAAGCTTTTCAACCCGCTGAGCTTCCATCACTTCAAGTAAATTGATAAGGGAAACCAAGTTGTTTCTGTAATACTTCAATGGATTCGTTACCGATTCATCAACTAATAAATGAGCCGCAAAATGAATAACTGAATCAATGTTCTCTTTTTGAAACACTTCTCTCAATTTATCCAGATCAAGTAAATCCAACTGATAAAAAACTGGTTTTTTTCCAACTATTTTCTCAATTTGCTCTAAAATTTCAATCTTCGAATTTGATAAATTGTCAATTACAACTACAGTAAAATCTTGCTCCATTAATTCCACAACCGTATGTGAACCTATATATCCCAACCCGCCTGTAACTAAAACTGTTTTACCTGTATTCATTTGTTTTTCTGAAAATAACCAAAAAGGTTTTTCTTCCTTATTTATTATAAACAGGAAAGATCCTAATTCATTTAGTTTAAAATGTTAATTGCTCTGTAACATCAATTACTTTTTCTTAAATATATTGTATTTCAATATACAATATATTGCTCTAAATCCATCTCTCCATCCAATGTGTTTTCCTTCTTCGTAGGTTCTTCCATAGTACGAAATTCCTACTTCGTAAATTCTAATTTTTGGAACTCTCGATAATTTGGCTGTCAATTCTGGTTCAAAACCAAATCTTTGTTCCACTAGGTTAAGCGATTGAGCGATATCCGTTCTGACCAATTTATAACAAGTCTCCATGTCTGTTAAATTCAAATTGGAAAGCATATTACTCATCGTTGTAAGCATTTTGTTTCCGATTGAATGCCAAAAGAACAAAACTCTGTGCGGATTTCCACCCATAAATCGGGATCCATACACAACATCTGCAAATCCATTTACTATGGGTTTCAACAAATCATTGTACTCTTCTGGATCGTACTCCAAATCAGCATCCTGAATTATCATGTACTCTCCTTTCGCCTCTTTAATTCCTCTGTGCAAAGCTGCACCTTTCCCCATGTTTTTTGGTTGGTGATAAAACTGAATATTCATATCAGCATTATTTGCTTGATATTCTTCAACAGCATCAGCCGTATTGTCCGAAGAAAAATCATTTACAATAATAATCTCTTTCTGAATGTCATTAAGAAGCTTTACATCCTTAATTTTATTCAGAATTAAATGAATTGTAGCTCCCTCGTTATAGGCAGGAATTATTATTGAAAGTGTCTTGAAATCCATAATTATCTTAATAATAAGTGAACAAAGATAAAAAATTATCCAACTTCCAACGAAGTATGATCACTCCGAAATAAGAAAATCAGTTCTTCTTTATTGGCTCTTGCTATTTCTCCTATCCCCAAATGGATAGATTAATTGTTGAGCAAATGTTTTTGGGAATTTTTCTAATTCCTCAAAACCCAATGCAATATCTCTTCCGCTTTTTGGAACGTAATTCGTTCCAAATACATAATCCCAAATACTTAAACTAATTCCGTAATTCATTCCATTTGGATGAGACTCTGGCAATTCTTTGGCATGATGCCAAATATGCATTTTGGGGTTATTGAGAATGTACTTTAACGGACCGTAATCCAGGTTTAAATTGGCATGATTCAGATGTCCAATTGTAATATTGATGTAATAAATCACAAAAACACTGCTGGGTTCAAATCCTCCGATCAATAATAAAACAATGTATTTGGCCGGGGTATAAAATACATTTTCCATCCAGTGATAACGCAAATGTGCAGCAAAACCCATTTCCTCTACCGAGTGATGAACCTTGTGAAATTGCCACAAAAAATTATACCTATGAAGAAGTACATGCACAAACCACTGAACAAAATCCATGGCTAAGAAAAACACAACCACTTGCAGCCAATAAGGTAATTCTCTGGCATCAAATAACGAAATCACCTCAGCATTTCCTCCCAATAAATCGATAAAAGCTTCGGAGGTAACTAACACCAATCCCGAAAAAAAAGCCAATTTGAATAAATAAAAATTAAAGAACATATAAAAAGTATCTAACCAAAAGTCTTTTCTAAGAATCGCCTGTTTCTTTCGCCAAGGAAAAGCTATTTCTAATCCCCAAACGACTAGAGAAAGCACAATTAACCACCAAAAATAATTTTGATACCATGGCGAAACCTGAAAAGTTATTTCATTCCAAAAGTAGTTTCCAAAATTTTGAATCCCCTCAACAAATAAGTCTATATATTTCATTTCATACTGATTTGATACAAATCTAAAACATCCATTTTTTGCAAAATGTAGCAATTGTTACATCTTTATTATAAAGTAAATTGAACATAAATAATTCCAAAAATCAGGATTAAAATAATCAACAACATTCTATTGGATTTGGCATTGCCAGTAGATCTAAATTTATCCAAACTTTGGTTTCTTTTCAATTCTATTTCTTTGGCATATTTACTTCTAAATTCAAATGACTCTGAACGCAAATGCTCTCCCTCGGCCAGTTTGGCTTCTTTTATTTTACGCTCACGTTCAATTTTACGCTCATCGTAAAATACGGGAGTGTATCCAAATTTGTTTGGTTTGGGTTGTTTAAAAAATCGATTGAATAACATAGCACTAAAGTACAAAATTAATTAGAAAGGTGCTGGTTTTTGGGGTATTGAAAATTCGAATCATTCTCTTATCTTTGTTTCGAACCTAAAAACAAATCAACAATGAATTTCAAATCAATACTCTTTACCTCTTTGGTTGCAAGTCTATTTTTTTCTTGCGAAACTCCAACTGAAGGAACTGAACAAAATTCTCCGGAGTCTGCTTTCGAATTAGCAACATTCGATAATACAGGAGAGTTTTCTTATGCCGTAGATAAATTTGCCGACATAGAAGTTATTCGATACAAAATCCCATCATGGGACAACCTAACACTGAAACAAAAAAAATACGCATATTTCTTAACCATGGCAGGATATTCTGGTAGAGAGATTATTTACGATCAAAACTATCGTCATAATTTGTCTATCAAAAGAGCTTTGGAAAAAGTATATACAGACTACAAAGGAAATAGACAAAGTGATGATTTCAACAACATGGTGACTTACTTAAAACGAATTTGGTTCGCCAATGGAATCCACCACCACTACTCCAACGATAAATTCAAAGCTGAATTCAGTAAAAAGTTTTTGGAGAATGCTCTTGAACAAGTTGGAGCAGAATTATCGGACGAAGCTAAAAAGGCAATTTTTGATAAAGATTTTGACGCTAAAAAAGTAAACCTGTCCAAAGATGTGGATTTGGTGCAAGCGTCTGCGGTTAACTTTTACGCTCCTAATATTACTCAAGCAGAAGTTGAAGCTTACTACAAATCTATTATCGATACATTGAATCCTACACCAGTAGAATACGGATTGAACTCTAAATTGGTGAAAGACGAAAACGGTGTGATTTCTGAAAAAACATACAAGGCTGACGGAATGTATGGTGAAGCAATTACCGAAATGATAGGGTGGTTGACAAAAGCAATAGAAGTTGCAGAAACTCCTGAACAAGCTAATGCACTTGGACTTTTGATTGAATATTACAAAACAGGAAATCTAAAACTATGGAGCGAATATAACATTGCTTGGGTTGCTGCTACTGAAGGAGATATTGATTACATCAATAGTTTCATAGAAGTGTACAATGATCCTTTGGGTTATTCTGGATCTTTTGAAACTGTGGTAGAGTTGAAGGATTTTAAAATGACTGAAATCATGTCGGTTGTTTCTGAAAACGTACAATGGTTTGAGGACAATGCGCCACTTATGGCTGAGCACAAAAAAAAGAAAGTAAAAGGAGTAACATACAAAGTTGTAGATGTAGCTGGTGAAGCTGGTGATGCATCGCCTTCTACTCCTATTGGGGTAAACTTACCAAATGCAAACTGGATAAGAACTCAACATGGTTCTAAATCAGTTTCTTTAGGAAACATTATTTCTGCTTACAACGAAGCTGGAGGAAGTGGAATACTTACCGAATTTGCTCACGATTCTACTGAAATCGCATTGAGCGAGGCACATGGAAAAGTAGCTGGAAAAATGCACACTGCACTTCATGAAGTTGTAGGACATGCATCTGGTCAATTGAATCCAGGAGTAAAGACTCCAAAAGAAACTCTTAAAAACTACTCTTCTACTTTGGAAGAAGCTAGAGCAGATTTAGTAGGATTGTATTACATCATGGATCAAAAAATGGTTGATTTAGGATTAGTTTCTTCTTTGGATGTAGGAATTGCCGAATACGATGGTTACATCAGAAACGGAATGATGACTCAATTATCTAGGCTAGATCTTGGTGCTGAAATTGAAGAAGCTCACATGAGAAACAGACAATTGGTTGCTTCTTGGGCTTTTGAAAAAGGAATGGAAGAAAACGTAATTTCTAAATTGAAAAAAGATGGAAAAACTTATTTCGAAATTAACGATTACAATAAGTTAAGAAATTTGTTTGGGGATCTTTTAAAAGAAATTCAACGAATAAAATCTGAAGGTGATTATGAGGCTGGAAAAAACTTAGTAGAAAATTATGGCGTAAAAGTAGATCAAGAAATACACAAAGAAGTTCTTGACCGTGTTAAACCATTGAACATTCAACCTTACAGAGGATTTGTAAATCCTAAAATTGTTACTGTGATGAATGAATCAGGAGAAATCACAGATTTTAAAATTGAATACCAAAACTTTGATGAGCAAATGCTAGAGTACGCTAAGAAATATTCTTTCTTGCCTTCTTACAATTAAGACTCTTTTTTGTAACGAGTTAGTAAAGCTCCATTCTAAAGATTGAATGGAGCTTTTTTTATGATGTATTTTTCAGAAGTGATTGATTCTACTGGCAATAGATTCCCTTCTAAAAGGGAATGACAATGGAAAAGAGAAATAAAAAAAAATCAAACTTAAGATTCCAAATCAAGTTTGATATGACAGGGAAATATGTTAAAGTAGAAATAGAAACTCACAGCTCTTCATTCGTAACTATTTTTAACCATTTAACAAATTTTAAAGGGTAAGTCTAATCAAAATGTTATTTTTATATAACCAAAATTGAAATCATGATTTTTGAAGCAAAAAACATACACAAATCTTATCACAATCATGTTGCATTAAACGATGTGAGCTTGAGTGTTGAAAAACAATCCATCTTTGGATTGTTAGGTCCAAATGGAGCTGGTAAAACTTCGTTGATAAGAATAGTAAACCAAATTACTGGACCAGACTCTGGTGAAATTCTGATAAATGGAGAAAAACTAAGCCCGAAACACATCGAACAAATTGGTTATTTGCCAGAAGAAAGAGGGTTGTATAAAAAAATGCAAATTGGCGAACAAGCCATGTATTTGGCTCAGCTAAAGGGAATGAGCAAACACGATGCTAAGAGAGAATTGCTTCAATGGTTCGAAAAATTTGAAATAGGAAATTGGTGGAACAAAAAAGTTGAAGAACTCTCGAAAGGAATGGCTCAAAAAGTTCAGTTTATCACCACGGTTTTGCACAAACCTCAAATTTTGATTTTGGATGAGCCTTTTAGTGGTTTTGATCCTATCAATGCCAATTTGATTAAATCAGAAATCATGAAATTAAAAGAGGATGGTGCTACCATATTCCTTTCTACTCACAACATGGGATCGGTGGAAGAAATTTGTGACAACATTGCGCTTATCAATTCCTCTAAAAAAGTGTTGGACGGAAAAGTGAGTGACATCAAAAAAGACTTTAGTAAAAACATGTACGAAGTGGATTTCAAGGGAAATATGATTGGATTTGCCAATGCGCTTTGGACCAATTATGAATTGGTAGAGAAACTAAGTTTTGACAACGAAAACCACAGAGCTACCGTAAAAATATTAGGAAACAACACACTCAACAATTTACTTTCTTCTCTTATCACAGAAAACATTGAACTAAAACAAGTGAATGAGATTATTCCTACTATGAGCGAAATTTTTATTGAAGTGGTGAACACAAACAATGAATTGAACCGAAAAAACTAATTCTGATGAACAAGACAAGCTTAATTATAAAAAGAGAATACTTAACCAGAGTTAAGAAAAAGTCATTCATTTTAATGACAGTATTAGGACCTGTTCTTTTTGCTGGATTTTTTGCCGCAATTGTACTGCTGGCAATGCCTAAAGAGGAAAACTATGAGATTTTGGTAGTTGACGAAACGACTCTTATGTATGAGGGAATGGAACTTATATTAAATACAGAAAAAGCAAAAAGAATAAGAGACAACAAAGCTCGCGAAGAAGAAAACCAAGTAGATGTAGAAGGTTTGTTGCATTTTCAGGTAGCAAACTCAAGTTATGCTAGCGCAATTAAAGAGTTTCAAAAAGAAGATGGAAAATATGATTACTTAGTTTATTTGCCTTCCAACTTGATTGACATGGCCGACAACAAAGCCAATTTGGTTTATAAAAAAGCACCGAATTCGCCAACAGAAACTAAAATAATATCACTTATTAACGAAGCGAGAGAAGCTTTATTGATGGAAAAAGAAGGTGTAGACAGAGCTAAATACGACAAAATAAAAACAAAAGTAGGTCTAACTCCAATAGCCTCTAACAATCTAGACGAAAGCGGAAATCCAATCGAAAACAAAGCGGAGTTCAAAATTGCAGCCTATGCCGGATTTGGTTTCTCCATTATTATTGTCATGTTCATTCTTACTTTTGGTATGCAAGTTATGAGAGGAGTAATCGAAGAAAAAACAAATAGAATTATTGAAGTAATCATTTCTTCGGTAAAACCTTTTCAAATCATGATGGGTAAAATCGTTGGAGTAGGTTTAGTAGGACTTACACAATTCCTATTTTGGATAATTCTTACAGGAATATTAGTCACGGTAATCACTCCCTTTTTAGGATTAGATTCTTCGCCCGAGGCGATGGCCCAAATGTCTTCTACAGATATGGAAAGCATGGTGAATAGCGGAAAATCTGAAATGCTACAAACTATATTTAGCCTTCCGTGGTTGCCCTTAATCTCTTCTTTTTTAGTTTACTTTTTGGGAGGTTATTTACTTTATTCTGCCTTGTATGCAGCAATTGGAGCGGCCGTGGACAGCGAAACGGATACTCAACAATTTCTTGTTCCGGTAATGATTCCTTTGATGCTTGGATTGTACGTTGCACAGTTCTCTGTAATGACAAATCCTGAAGGACCAGCAATGTTTTGGCTCTCTATGATTCCGCTTACCTCTCCTGTTGTGATGCTTATTCGTATCGCTATGGAATCTGTTGAACTGTGGGAAGTTCTTCTTTCTATCGCTATTCTTGCTCTTACTTTTGTGGGAACCACTTGGGTTGGTGCTAGAATCTACAAAACAGGAATCTTGATGTACGGTAAAAAAGT
>Ga0233438_10003279_pt1 | contig 15087 bp, 14 predicted proteins | sample SI_123_September_FD_182720 | JGI IMG/M metagenome (GOLD analysis project Ga0233438, IMG submission 182720) | Seawater microbial communities from Saanich Inlet, British Columbia, Canada - SI_123_September2016_10_MG | ecosystem: Environmental > Aquatic > Marine > Inlet | place: Canada: British...
GAACCAGCTGAAAGCAATGTAAAAACACTCAAAAAGAAATTCAATAATTTTCCAAATATTAAAATTGAACAATCGGCTGTTTCTAGTGTGGTTGGAGGTGCAACTTTGTATAGTAATGAAGACGGTTCAGGACTTGCTTCATTGACAAAGCGACGTTTAGACCATCTTGGTATAGATTTTGATAATATGGAAAACATTCAAACAATAAGATTTGAAGACTATTGGAAAGCCAATTTAAACTCACAACATATTGACATATGCAAAATTGATATTGAGGGACATGAGCTAGATGCTTTGCTTGGTTTTGGCGTAGCAATTAATAAAATATCAGTCATCCAGTTTGAGTTTGGGGGATGTAATATTGACACTAGAACTTTCTTTCAAGATTTCTGGTATTTTTTTCAAGATAATGGATTTGATATATATAGGGTTAGTCCAATAGGACTTATAAAAGTAAAAAAATATAATGAGCGTGACGAAATATTTACTACGACCAATTATATTGCAAAGAAAATATTATAGCTTGATCTTATGAGCTGCGGTTCGTGACGTGTGAAACACGGTAAGAGGTTGAGCGAAGCGAACCCTTAAAAAGAGCTTGACCTCAAGTCCGTGTGGGGGCACCACTTTTCATAAAATAGATATTAGATATCAATAATTGCATTATTGTGGTATGTTTGCATCCGCATTTTTCCTATAATTTAATATGTTTTAAAACGTTTTTTGAATCCAAGTTGAACAATTGGCACTTTCAGACCCCCATCAAACGATTTAAGAATGCCCAACCCAAGTGATAATGAGCTTTCAGAGTTCAAGATATAGTCAGCCTCTACCCGCGCGCCGCCTAAAAGACCCTTACCCACATCTACCCCGCCACCGCCTGCTGCACCAATGTGTGCCTCGGGAGATAGCCGCCATACTTCTCCTATATTGAATTCATGACCGAGGCCTAATAGGCCCACAGCATAACCAGCAACGCCACCAGAGATCGTAGTTTGAGCGTTTCCAGTAAAATATGTCTTTTTACTAATAAAAAAGTCTACTGAACTTTCTTGCATCACAGGTAAAATGCCAACATTGCTCTGGGATTTCATATAATAATTATTGGGAGGTTGTATTGAGATTCCGAGTCCAACTTGCCATTGCTGGTGTTCTGCGTAATTTTTTCTTATAGGGCCCTTCTTAAAAACACGAGATAAACTAAGTTGTGTTCGGTGACCTGTAACACCTGAGCTGAGAGATTTCATTTTGCCATAAGTTAAATCAATATCAAAATTATCGCCCATCGGAAATGCTATTCCACCTGATGCGCCTGCGATTAAACCACCACCGGTATCTACATCTCCCCCTCCACCAAAACCAATAGAGGATTGGCCTAAAAGTGAAATAGGCCCCAATGGCCAAAGCTTTCTCAATCCACCAATGACATGCATATATCCATCTCCACCTGATACTGCACCATCTGCTCCGAGAAAGGTCTCGTAATCATTAGAAATACTAAAGCTTGCTTCGGCTCCCACGAGTCGTAATTGAGCCTGTGGCATTCCTGATCGTGATAGAGCGCCAGGAAACTGTAATCTCGAAGTGCGAAAACTTACTCTGGCTAATTTTAAACTTTTAGCTCTATTAGATCTGGGTTTAGGTGAAACCTGATAACGAAATCCTATAGATGGTGCCCAGTCATCGATTGCTGCTCCACTTATAGAAATATGAGACACTCCTGCACGTGCGCTCCAATTAGATGTTAAAGCATATTCTCCCTCTGCGCCAAAGCGTAACATAGTTCCATCACCTGAAACTTGGCCAGCACCTCCGCCACCACCAAAGAAGCCTGACAATGCAAGATTCCACTGACGCGATATGGGAAAGCGTGTCACTCCTTCGAAGCCCCAGAAGAATGCACCGCCACCGTCACCTGTCGCACCAGAGTATAGTGATTGCCCAAAGCTAAGGGTTTCACCAATAGGCACACCAACAAATAAACGATGTAGCCCTTTGATTGTTGTTTGAGGTGATTTGAGATAGATAAAGTCATTTTCAATTTCCAACGCTGGTGCAGGTTGAACTGAAAGCATCGTTAGAAATGCAGTGAGATAAAATATTATATTTTTTAAAAAGTAGTTCATATTAATTCTGTAATGTTTGTGTCATAGGGCTTACCACTAGTATTGTATTATGCTACTTACTTCATTATATTTTATTTCATAAAGTTTGTTTCATTACTACATGCTTTTTAATATAATTGAAGCATGTTGAATAGCATCATCGAGCCTTCAGAATCATACTGCAACTAATTATCCAACACTAGTCTCCAAGATAAAAAATCTTTAAGCGCGGTTCATGACGTGTGTAACAAGGAATGAGGTTGAGCGAAGCGAACCCTTTTGAGGGGCTTGACCTCAAGTCCGAGTGTGGGTACCGAATCTTAAGAAATAGATACCACATATTAATGCTTTGCTTAATTGTAGTATATTTGTACCCACCTTTTGTTTTAATGGTATAATAGCTAACGTGCTATAAGCCTCTCTTTTTTTAACCACCAATATAACTTCAACTGGATAGAAAATTTTCCTGCGCTGCTTTTTACATTAATTGCTAACTTAAAAAATTAGTTTCTAGTTGCTTTGTAGGAATAAATAAATAAAATCTTTTAATGTTAGTGTTATCTTATTTGGCACGTGCATCCTAAGGTCTTAACAATGTTTTCATTTTCCAGCCCCCAGATTATTCACTTTGGACGAGGACAAAGCGAAAAAACATCACAGCTTGCCGCCAGTTTTGGTCAAAACGTGCTTTTAATACACGGGGCAAACGCGGGCAGAGCAGATTGGCTGATCGCTGCTAACCAGGCTTTTGGGCTGAAGACCATTGCATTGTCCTGCAACTCTGAGCCATCCCTGCCGGAGATTGAGGCAACACTTGTGCATCTTCAAGGATTTTTGCCTGACGTAGTGATTGGTCTTGGTGGTGGCTCAGCGCTGGATTTTGCCAAAGCTTTGGCCGCCTTACTCCCAAGTACAGGCCCTGCATTGTCCTTTCTTGAAATCCTAGGTGATGGGCGTGTCCTTGATGCAGATCCTATCCCAATGATTGCACTGCCCACAACTGCAGGTACGGGTGCCGAGGTTACAAAGAATGCAGTGATATCTGTACCATCGCATGGATTGAAGGTCAGCCTCAGGGACCCGCGCATGATCCCTAAAATAGCTATTGTGGACCCAGGTCTAATGCAAGGTGCGCCAAAACGCATTACCCTTTCGGCTGGACTCGATGCCATCACGCAAGTGATAGAGCCTTATTTGTGCAGCACAGCCAATCCAATGACAGACGCCCTGTGTGCCGCGGCAATCAGAGCGGGTTTCAGCGTGTTACGCAGTCTCGTCGAGGATGATGCGACTGAAGCTTGGGACACTATGGCATGGGTCAGCACCTGTGGAGGATTGGCCTTAGCCAACGCGGGGTTGGGTGCGGTTCATGGCTTTGCAAGTGTTATTGGTGGAAAAACTAGCGCACCTCATGGGGAGATTTGTGGGGCGCTCTTGCCCGCTGTGCTCGCGTGTCATGCGCAAAAAGTGGAACAGAACACAGAAATCTCACGTCGTTTAGATTGGGTTTTTAGCCAGATCGATCAGAATTTTGCGGCACAATCACCATATTTGGGACTTGATGAATTGCGCAACTGGTCGCGGGCGCAGGGTCTTCGCGGATTAAACGCAATGGGCCTTCAACCACAAGATTACGTCAACATAGCCACCGCCGCCGCTCAAGCCTCTTCGATGCGCGCCACCCCTTTCCCATTGACTCAGGCTGACCGCTTACAGATGCTCAATGCTGCTGGGTAGGTTCTGTCAATCTAATGAAAACAAGCATCAGACCGCTGACATGGCGTTTCAAACAAATTTTAATATGACGCAAAAATGCAAATCAAGATAATCATTATACGGTGCATAAATTGAACCATTTCGAGAGACTAGTTTTACGTTTTGTTTCTAAGTTTGCCTTCCTTCTAGGTATCTTTAGTGGTTGAAGTCGTTATGGATTTGGCTGTTATAACTAATAGATTTTTGAAATGCTGCAATAGTTATGAAGTGCTGTGGTGTTTTTTTTCTAACTTGCAAATTTTATCTACTATTTAAATAGTTGACAAAACTTTATGTTCATAAGAACATCAAGTGTACCGGTCTAGAATCGGGACAAGACGTATCATTGGGAGGAAACAAAATGCGTAAATATCTAATATCCGCAGTTGCAGCATCTGCTGTGATGGCGGTTTCAACAACGGCACATGCAGACACAGCTGCGGCCGATCGCTGGATCGACAGCGAATTTCAACCATCGGCAATTAGCCGTGCTGAGCAATCAAGTGAAATGCAGTGGTTTATCGATGCAGCAGCTCCGTTTGCTGGCATGGAGATCAATGTTCTTTCGGAAGGCATTCCTACGCATTCATATGAATCGGAAGTTCTAACGCGTGCATTTGAAGAAATTACTGGCATCAAGGTTAACCACCAGATCCTTGGTGAAGGCGAGGTTGTGCAGGCTGTTCAAACGCAGATGCAAACACAACGTAATCTTTATGATGGCTACGTGAATGACTCTGATTTGATAGGAACTCACTCTCGCCTGCAGTTGGCTTATAACCTGACTGATCAAATGGCTGGTAGCTGGTCTGCAACAACATCTCCGTCGCTTGATCTTGCTGATTTCATGGGTAGCCAGTTCACTACTGGTCCTGATGGCGATCTCTATCAGCTGCCTGACCAGCAATTTGCGAACCTTTACTGGTTCCGCAAGGACTGGTTCGACGATGCAGACCTTCAAGCTCAATTCAAAGCGAAGTATGGCTATGATCTAGGTGTACCAGTGAACTGGTCTGCTTACGAAGACATCGCTGAATTCTTCAGCAACGACGTCAAGGAAATCGACGGAACAGCAATTTTTGGTCACATGGACTATGGTAAGCGAGCGCCTGACCTTGGTTGGCGTATGACTGACGCATGGCTTTCAATGGCTGGCGCTGGTTCAGTTGGCGAGCCAAATGGTATCCCAATTGATGAGTGGGGTATCCGAATGGAAGCTGGCACCTGTAATCCAGTTGGCTCGTCTGTATCACGTGGTGGTGCAGCAAACGGTCCAGCTGCTGTTTATGCAATCCGCAAGTGGGATGAATGGTTGCGTGCATATGCGCCTCCAGGTGCGGCATCGTATGACTTCTATCAGTCATTGCCTGCGCTTAGCCAAGGTAATGTAGCTCAGCAAATCTTCTGGTATACAGCGTTTACTGCAGATATGGTTAAGCCACAGTCTGAAGGAAATAATACTGTTGATGAAGAAGGTAAACCACTATGGCGTATGGCTCCATCTCCACATGGTCCATATTGGCAGGAAGGACAAAAAGTTGGCTACCAAGATGTTGGATCTTGGACATTCCTGAAGTCTACACCTGAAGATCGTGCGCAAGCTGCTTGGCTTTATGCTCAGTTCGTCACATCTAAGACTGTTGATGTTAAGAAAAGCCACGTAGGGCTGACCTTCATTCGTAACTCTACAGTTGAGCATGAATCATTCTCAGAGCGTGCACCAAACCTTGGTGGCCTCGTAGAATTCTACCGCTCACCTGATCGTGTGGCTTGGTCTCCGACTGGTGTTAACGTTCCAGACTATCCGAAGTTGGCTCAAATCTGGTGGCAGCAAATTGGTGACGTGAACTCTGGTTCATTCACACCTCAAGAAGCCATGGATCGCCTAGCTGAGGAAATGGACATCACAATGGCGCGTATGCAAGCTGTTGATGAAGCTGCTGGCGTATACGGTGGCTGTGGTCCACGACTGAATGAAGAGCGTTCTGCTGAATACTGGTATGAAAATGGCGGTGCTAAGCCACCACTTGATAACGAGAAACCTCAAGGTGTGACCGTTAATTACGACAAACTTGTAGAGCGTTGGAGTAAAAACTAAGATAACTCCCTGTTAGAACAACCTCTTCCTGTTCTGGCTATAGCTGGGGCCCTCGTGGCCCCAGCATCCTTCTGAGTAATAACCTACTCTTAATATACTGCATCCCGGGGGGACGCGTGCTATGGCACTCGAATTAAAAAAAATTACTAAACTTGTAGGTGGACAAATCCACATCAAGCCAACCTCACTGATCCTTGAGACTGGTCATTTCAACGTTTTGCTTGGTGAAACAGGTTCTGGTAAAACTTCGCTGATCAAGATGATGGCTGGACTAGATCCAATTGCATCAGGACAACTTTTGATGGACGGATACGATGTTACAAAGTACTCGACCCAGAAACGGCAAATCAGCCTAGTTCACCAATTTTTTGTGAACTATCCACATATGACTGTATTTGAGAACATCGCTTCGCCGCTTCGTGTGGCAGGGATGGCAAAGTCGGAAATTCAAGGTCGCGTTGAAGAGGCTGCAGATATTTTACAGTTACGCCCGATGCTTAATCGGCATCCACATGAACTCTCGGGCGGTCAACAGCAACGAACGGCATTGGCAAGAGCGATTGCAAAGGAAAGCAAAGCTGTATTCCTTGATGAACCTCTGGCAAACCTTGATTACAAACTTCGCGAAGAACTTCGTGAGCAGCTCCCTGAGCTATTCGCTGGCCGTGGTGCTGTTGTCGTGTACGCTACTTCAGAACCAGAGGAGGCGCTTCTCTTGGGCGGGGAAACTGCTTTGATGCAAGATGGGGTCGTAACGCAATTTGGGACAACCGCGGATATCTATAGAAACCCAGCAAGTTTGGCTGCTGCGGAAGTTTTTTCGGACCCGCCGATCAATCAGTCCCCAGTTGTAAAGTCTGGAAATATGATGACTATGGGCGACGTGAGCTGGGAGGTCACCGACGCTGCTGCCGCCTTAAAAGATGGCAACTACACCGTCGCTATTCGGCCATATAATATTCTTCCCTATTCAACGGATGAAGCCCGCGTTTCACTTGTCGGTCGAGTTGGCGTGACGGAGCTCAGTGGTTCTGAAAGCAGTGCTCACTTCGAATTTAATGGATTGGGATGGGTATCTTTGGCACATGGAGTTCACCAGTATACAATTGGTGAAAACCACAAATTCTATATGAGACCGTCGATGTGCTTCTATTTTGCACCTGATGGTAGATTGGTGGCTTAGGGGCTTATTATGGCAAAAATTACACTCTCGAAGCTGCGGCACAGCTATTATCCGAATCCGAAACTTGCAGATGATTATGCTTTGCAAGAAATTGATCTTGATTGGGAAGATGGTGGCGCATATGCGCTACTAGGCCCTTCTGGATGTGGTAAGTCAACTTTGTTGAATATCATTTCAGGTCTCTTGGTTCCAACTGAAGGTAAGATTCTGTTTGACGGCAAGGAAGTTACTAGCTTGACGCCAAATCAACGCAATATTGCACAGGTTTTTCAATTTCCAGTGATCTATGACACGATGACTGTTTACAACAATTTGGCCTTTCCGCTCCGAAATCGCGGTGTTGACGAAGCGAAGATTGACGAACGTGTTTGCGAAATTGCTGAGATGCTTGAGGTAACAGATCTTCTGAATATTCGTGCGGCTGGTCTAAGCCCAGACAATAAGCAAAAAATCTCAATGGGCCGCGGGCTCGTTAGGGACGATGTTAACGTAGTTATGTTTGACGAACCACTCACCGTTATTGACCCACATTTGAAGTGGAAACTTCGCAGCAAGTTGAAAGAACTGCATCAACGTGTCAAAGCCACTATGATTTACGTTACTCATGATCAAACAGAAGCGTTGACCTTCGCTGATCAAGTTGTGGTGATGGAGCTTGGTCAAGTGGTTCAAATTGGTACGCCAGTCGAACTTTTTGAACGCCCAAAACACACGTTTGTTGGGCACTTTATTGGATCGCCGGGTATGAATATTTTAAATTGTACGGTTTCTGAGGGTGTTGCGTTTCTTGGGCAAGAAAAAATTGATCTTGAGGGACCGATAATAAAAGAAAGTGGTACGAAATTCGAAATAGGTATTCGACCTGAATTTGTCACTTTGGGCAAAACTGGAATTGAAGCTACTGTAAAAAAAGTTTCTGATATTGGACGCCATAATGTTGTCGAGACATCAGTAGGAGAGTTGAAGGTCGCTGCTGTTGTTGAAGGTAAAACTCCTTCAATAGACGATGTAGTTCATCTTAACTTTAAGCAGGACCAAACTCGCCTGTATATCGATGGTTGGCTTGCAACAGCGGCTAGGGAGATCAAACTATGAAAACCGAAAACCAAAAAGCCTGGTTCTTTGTACTTCCAGTACTGCTCCTTGTGGCATTCAACGCATTGTTACCAATCATGACTGTGGTTAATTATTCGATGCAGGAAACATTTGGGAATAATTTGTTTTTCTGGGAAGGGCTTGGTTGGTTTGAGAAGATCTTAAGATCTGAGCGTTTCCATGCAGCTCTTGGGCGCCAGTTTCTGTTCACAGGCCTTATCTTGATTATTGAAATCCCGCTTGGTATTGCAATTGCTTTGTCGATGCCACGCAAAGGATTTTGGGTTCCTGTTTGTTTAATATTAATGGCGCTTCCGATGCTTATTCCTTGGAATGTTGTCGGCGCGATGTGGAATATCTTTACTTTGCCTGACATTGGTTTGCTTGGTTATTTCGTGAACCATGTCATGGGTATCAACTACGATATGACGCAAGATCCAGTCGCTGCATGGGTAACGATCATCACGATGGATGTCTGGCATTGGACGTCATTGGTAGTGCTTTTATCTTATGCTGGCTTGGTGTCTATTCCTGACGCTTACTATCAAGCGGCTAAGATTGATGGTGCATCCAATTGGTCTGTGTTCCGGTTTATTCAAATCCCAAAAATGAAGAACGTTTTGACAATCGCAATTCTATTGCGGTTTATGGATAGCTTTAACATCTATACAGAGCCTTTCGTTCTTACAGGAGGTGGCCCGGGTAACTCTACGACGCTTCTATCTATTGATCTGGTGAAGATTGCTCTTGGTCAATTCGACCTTGGACCAGCCGCCGCTATGTCACTCATCTATTTCGCAATCACGCTTTTGGTAAGTTGGCTGTTTTATACGCTGATGACCAAAGACGATTTAAATTAAGGGGAAACATTATGCAAAAACGTTCAATTGTTCCAATTCTATATATTTTGTTCTTATTGCTTCCAATCTATTGGTTAGTAGCAATGAGTTTCAAGACAACGAATGAAATCTTATCTGGGTTCTCTTTGTTCCCCCAAACATTTACTCTTGATGCCTACAGGACGATCTTTACGGATCCGACTTGGTACTGGGGATACATAAATTCGATTATTTATGTATCTCTTAACATGGTTATTTCGATCGCGGTTGCACTTCCAGCGGCCTATGCTTTTTCACGTTACCGTTTCTTAGGAGATAAGACACTTTTCTTTTGGCTCCTAACCAACCGAATGGCACCAGCTGCTGTGTTTGCATTGCCATTCTTCCAGCTTTACTCAGCAGTCGGTATTTTCGATACCCATCTTGCGGTTGCTTTAGCACACTGTTTGTTTAACATCCCGTTGGCGGTATGGATTCTCGAAGGGTTTATGAGTGGGGTACCAAAAGAATTAGACGAGACTGCTTATGCAGATGGATATTCATTCCCTAAGTTCTTTTTCACTATATTCATACCGACAATTAAGGCTGGTGTAGGGGTTGCTGCATTTTTCTGTTTTATGTTTTCTTGGGTGGAACTATTGCTTGCTAAGACGCTAACTGCAGTCGCAGCAAAACCTATTGCGGCAACAATGACGAAGACAGCGTCTAGTGCAGGTTACGAACTCGGCTTACTGGCAGCCGCAGGAACACTAACAATCATTCCTGGCGCTATCGTTATTTACTTCGTCCGAAACTATATCGCGAAAGGTTTCGCAATGGGGAGAGTATAATGTTAACTTGGATGGCATGGACTTGGCCTACTGCACTGTTCTTTATTGGGCTGTTTGTTGCAATGGGTATCATTACAATCATTGAAATCCGCAAACCAGGAACGAGTGCACGTCATGGTGCTCTGGGCCTAACAACTACTCGTGGTGATAGATTGTTCTTGAGTTTACTTGGAAGCGCATACATCTTTCTTATATGGCTCGGCTTGATAGGTGAACCTCTTTGGATTCCACTGGGGCTGGCCATTGCTTGGGGCATATTCTGCTTTAAGAAAGTTTAAAAAATTGTACTGTGACTAAAAATATATCTTTATATTTGACCAGAGGATTACTTCTAGTCGTGCGATGATTAATGATTGCGACGACAGGCCTGCTCGATTGGCAAAAAAGAGTTCAAGCAAATTTTTCTCAAACTGCTTTGAAGGAACATGAACTAACAGAAATCTGGGCATTAACCGTAGCTATGTGGAAAGAAGAATTGAAAAAAGTATGCGTTTATATTTGTTATTGTCGTAATTAGACAAATATTCTGACACCACTTTTTCTAAAAGGTGGACGTGAATATATAGAAAATGGTGCAGAACGTTAGCAGGTTCTCAACACATAGATTGCAAAGTATGAGATGCAAATAGAAACGTAAGCTAATAAAAAAAACTTTGGTAATTATCGCTATCTTCCATTCAAAATTACGAGCAGATTTCAGCATACATCAAAATCTCAAGTGCAATTTTGGGTTCAAGATATGCTAGCAGAGACGTTTGACGAGCAGCTCTAGTTATTGCGCATCCGTTGTAGTCTTTTGAGTTTGATTACGAAAGCTTAAACGCTCTAAATTCGCTACTGAACTAATCATAATACGGTCATGACTCCAACCTTGATTTGGAAGAAAAGCAGACGCACAAAGAAGTGTCAATGCTGAGGCAAATGCTAATAGGGAACAAGCAAAAAATTTGTGAGGCTTTCGATTATCACTATCAGCCAAAGCCAGCACGCGACTGGCAAGTTGGCTTTTTGTTGAACCAAACATGAATTTTCCACGACCAACGAAAGGGACAGAAAGTGAGCCTATATGACTCATTCGACGCAACAATGAAGCTTGTTTCGCAACGCTAAGCAGTGCCTTAGCATATTCACGGGCAGTCACTCGTGAACGCGATAAATACTCAACGTCGCAGATATGCTCTCTTAACTTTCGTATTTTCTGGGAGATTATCCAGAAGCCTGGGTTAAGAATTAATAAAGGGGAACAAAGTGCAATCAAAAACTCTATTGTCACATCTTTTTGGCGAATGTGTTGGAATTCATGACCAAGCGCGATCGAAAGAGTTCTATAGTCGTCGATAAGCGTTTCTGGAATAACAGCATAAAACTTACGTACTCCTCTTGTTGTAAAAGGAACATTTGTCTCTGAAGAGATAACGATATCCACCAATTTGGATCTTCTTATGCAGTGCCCATTGCGAAGTATCTTGTTAATGCGAATTACATTAATAAAAATATAAGTACAACGGCCTAAGATACTTGCCATAATCAAAAATATTGCGGCATTTGCCCAATAATTCGTGCCCGAATGAACGGCTTGCAAGACAAAAGTGCGGGCAGAGAGCAGATTGTCAAAATTAACCGCAGATATTGAAATATTACCCTTCAAATACTGTGAGATTAGGATGTCAGAAATATGTGGAGATGCTCGAAACTGTGTCATGGATCCAAAATAGGATAACAGAGATAGCAAAGCAGCAAACCCAAGTGAGGTTTTAAGAAGCCACAACCTCGTCGAAAAAGACTTTCTGAAGCCCAAAATTGTGAGACATGCTTCAACAATTAAAAACGCAACCGCTGAAGCAAACACGATCAAGTTAAGATTAACGAGTAAATCTAAAAACGTTTCAAGAATCATCACGGCCCAACCTTTGGTCAATAATGTTTTGAATTTCCGCAATCATATCGTCTGAGAGTTCTTCGTCTTCCACCAGTCTTGCAACTAGTGCTGAAGGGGTTCCATCAAATAATGATTTGGACATCTCTCGAATTGATTTTTGTTCATAACTATTTTTTGAAAGGGTAGGTTTATAGCTCAGTGTTCGATCATCTTTTATAGACGATACATAGCCCTTGCCTTCCAATACCTTCAAAGTGGTCGCAACTGAAGTGTATGCACGAGTAGTTTCTTTTGCCAATTCAGCATAAATTTGTCTGACAGTGCCAACTCTTCCACTCCATAAGACCTTCATAAACTCGAGCTCTACCTCAGTTAGAAGTTCATTTTTTCGTCTTGCCATTGGTGTTTCCGATTCCATTCTCTAACACTTAAATTTTAGCAATATTCGAACGAAATTTCAAGTCACTTGTCCAGTGCGTATATTTAAATAAGTTTTATGTTCAACCCTTATCATAACTATCATATGTGTCATATTAAGGCACAAAATATGATAGATATGACAAGTACGATAGCTACTGCGCTATGAGCCTACCTTCTTTTTTAGCCACCAATTCAACTTCATGCAATTATGTTGTTCCCTAGTATGGAAGTACTTCAGGCTTTTGGTGCAAATGAAGAACTGACGGAAATAAGAAGAGAAGCAGGTGCAGTTATTGAAAGTGGTGTGATGACTCCAATATCAGAGGATTATCTTACCAATTATCCAGATGCTTTTATTAAACATTAATCTACTAATTAGTACTGATCGCGGTTCGTGAAGTTTGTAACACGGAAAGAGTTACGGCGAAGCAAACCCTTAAAAAGGGTATGACCTTAGGAACTCATTAGGGCTGTAATTTTAATCAGTTAAGCAGATGTCTGAGCGCGTTAAAAATCGTTTACCACGACCATTATCAAGTGAAAACATACCACCGCCACCTTCGATTGCATCAATAATTAATCGGGTGTGTTTCCATGCTTCATATTGAGCTCCACCAATATAAAATGGTGAACCATTTATATCACCCATAAGTACATCATGATCTGCAATTATCAAATCACCTTCTGCGTAACACATCGGTGCAGAACCATCACAACATCCACCTGATTGATGGAATATTACTGGGCCATGTTCTGCAACGATTTCTTTTAAAAGTTGTAGTGCTTCTTCTGTTGCTTCAACTTGATTTTCCATAAATATTAACTCCAGTTAAAAAGGGCGCACTTGCATGCGCCCATCGTGAATCTTAAAAGAAACCTAATTTATTTGGACTGTAGCTCACTAACAGATTTTTTGTTTTCTGATAGTGACCCAACATCATTAGGTGGTTTTCACGGCCAATACCTGATGCTTTGTAGCCACCAAATGCTGCATGCGCTGGATAAGCGTGATAACAATTTGTCCAAACACGACCAGCTTCAATTGCACGGCCAAAACGGTAACATTTATTAGCATCGCGGCTCCATACACCAGCACCTAGACCATAAAGTGTATCATTGGCAATTTCCAACGCTTCTTCATCTGTTTTAAAGGTTGTTACTGATAAAACTGGGCCAAAAATTTCTTCTTGGAAAATCCGCATATCATTCGTACCTTTAAATACAGTTGGTTGGATGTAATAACCACCTTCCATATTTCCAGTAGTCTCTGCGGCACCACCACCAATCAACAATTCAGCGCCTTCTTTTTTCCCAATATCCATGTACGATAGAATTTTTTCGAATTGCTCACGCGATGCTTGCGCACCAACCATTGTATTTGAATCAAGTGGATCACTTTGAACAATTGCTCTAATGCGCTCCAAACATCGAGCCATGAAGTCATCATAAATATCTTCATGGATCAACGCACGGCTTGGGCAAGTACAAACTTCGCCTTGATTAAATGCAAACAATACTAGACCTTCAATAGCTTTATCAAAGAATGCATCATCTTCATCCATGATATCTTTGAAGAAAATATTTGGTGATTTACCACCTAATTCTAATGTGCATGGAATGATATTTGCAGAAGCATATTGCATTATCAAACGACCAGTTGTTGTCTCACCAGTGAAAGCAATCTTCGCAATACGAGTACTTGAAGCAAGTGGCTTACCAGCTTCGAGACCATAGCCGTTGACTACGTTTAAAACGCCTGCAGGCAGTAGATCACTGATAAGTTCAAGTAGAACCAATATGGATGCGGGCGTTTGCTCGGCTGGCTTTAATACAATACAGTTACCTGCAGCCAAGGCAGGTGCTATTTTCCAAACCGCCATAAGAATTGGAAAATTCCATGGAATAATTTGTCCAACTACGCCTAATGGTTCTTGGTAGTGGTAAGCGACAGTATCTCCATCAAGTTCACTTAATGACCCTTCTTGGGCGCGAATGACACTTCCAAAATAACGAAAGTGATCTACAGCCAATGGTAGGTCCGCATTTGTAGTTTCACGGATTGGTTTACCATTGTCCCATGTTTCTGCTTCGGCCAATGTGGCCAAGTTATCTTCCATCACCTGCGCGATATTGTGCAAGACTTGGCTGCGTTCAGTAACACTTGTAGCACCCCAGGCATCTTTGGCAGCATGTGCTGCATCCAGCGCCAGATTGATGTCCTTTTCATTAGAACGGGGTATTTGACATAATACTTTTCCGTTTACAGGTGTTATATTATCGAAATATTTGCCATCTACAGGATCGACAAATTTGCCTCCAATATAGTTTCCGTATTTAGCTTTGAATTTAAAAGCCATAGTTTCCTCCCTAGTTTTATTTATAAAATTCGTCCTCTGTGAGAGATTATACACAGGCTTTAGGCAGGTTGTGAGATGTCGCCGAACTCCTGAGTGTAATACAAATGTTTGATAATTTATTTAAACACTTTATCCCTAGTTATTGAGATGTAGTGTTAAACTTTATGATGACCAGTAAAATCATCCAGTGATTTACTTTGTATGCACGGCCAATAAATAATAACCGCGGTTCGTGACGTGTGTAACACGGAAAGAGGTTGAGCGAAGTGAACACTTAAAAAGGGCTTGACCTCAAGTCTGTGTGCAGGCACCAGAAATATGCTGAATTAAGTAATTATTTCGTTGATATAGAGTGGTTTCTTTAAGACCAATCGAGGGCCACCTGGCCACGATAAGCTGTAATTTTTACCTCTGCCATTATTTCACCATACTTTTCAAAAAACTCTTCACCATTTTTTTCCCAGATTTTGTTACAATTTTCATATGCAGCCATATCTTTATATTCAAGCCAGTTACCCATCATTAA
>Ga0233438_10003282_pt1 | contig 15084 bp, 13 predicted proteins | sample SI_123_September_FD_182720 | JGI IMG/M metagenome (GOLD analysis project Ga0233438, IMG submission 182720) | Seawater microbial communities from Saanich Inlet, British Columbia, Canada - SI_123_September2016_10_MG | ecosystem: Environmental > Aquatic > Marine > Inlet | place: Canada: British...
CGTTGAGACTCCCAGATTGCAGTTCAAGTCTGGGAGCGGGGACTCAATTTGCAGAGCAACGGATTGTCCCCGCTTAATCGAGAGGTTGAGTGATTCCTTTTGTGTCCTCTCTCATGGGAGCTGGGACTCTAATTCCATCAGTTCGGATAGTACACGCTCTATCGAGAGGTTGATTGATTCCTTTTGTGTCCTTTCTCATGGGAGCGGGAACCACATTCGTAGACATCAGATTGTATCGTAGTCCGCTCTATCGAGAGGTTGATTGATTCGTTTTGTGTCCTTTCTATCAAGATGTTGAGTGTTTACAGGTGTATCTTCTCTGATGAGAGGCAAACATGTTTGTTTTTCTGGAGGTTGGTCACAGTAATGGCTTTACCAACCTAGTCAACTTTATATTTTGTATTGTTAGCGGTAAATCATGGGTGGCGGATACTCCGAGTTCCTTGATGATATTGCTGCATCCTCACCTAAGTTCATTGAAGTACAGGAGTCTCTAAGGTCGAATGGCCCAGTACAAAAAGGTCAACTTGTAACAAATAGTCAACACATGATGACCTTTTGTAATAGTGTGAAGTCTATCTGGACTCATTGCGTTGATCATTACATTAAACAGGCAGCATTCAACATTGAGGGTTTCGAAGACAAAACTAAACTTCAACAAGTAGCCAGAGAACTTCAAAATATAAAATCTAAAGACCTCAGAAATTCAACTGCAGAGTCAATGTTGGCTAAAATCGGAGCAAAAAACCTAGTTGATGTTTTGCTTGGAGAACAGTCTTTATCAAATCAATTATCTACTTTTGTCACTCCATGCATTGAACTACTTCTTAATGAAAACACAGCAATCCGCTGGATTTCTAACTTAGATCGACACAGACGAGAGGCAGGTTTTGAATTTGTAGAGGAAAAGTACCAGCGGATTCTTAAATTCTTAAACGATAACGACTTTGAAACCAGAATACCCAAGATTGCGATTGGTGCACTTACTCTAATTGGTATTGTTGAAGATATATTTGAAGATAATCGGCCTGAAGAATTGATTGCTGGAACCAATAGAATCCGAAATCGTATTGAGAAGGCTTGTTCTGAATCAGAGACTTCTTCATTGAAGGTGTATGAGCAACGATTAAACAATCTTACGTGGGGACCTAAACACTACCAAAGAGATCCCGATTTTATTCGTTCTGCGGCCGATGCTCTTGAGGATAACAAAATCGTGTGTTTTTATGGTTTAGGAGGCGTTGGAAAAACGGCACTCGCACAGAAATTGATGTTTGACATAATAAATAACAAAGAGCCATACACACATATTGTCACTCATTCAAGCAAAGTAGGAAGCGATCAAAAAGAAATAAATACCATTTCTCCCAAACTTAAAGGTACTCTCGTGGAAACAAATGATTCGATTTCCGTCATGGATTCCGCGCTGGTTGAAGATCAGAAAATTAGAGTAATTGGGGGTTTGAGGCACCTTTTGTTGAAAATATACAGGGAGACAACGGGGTCATCCGGAGATAATTTCGGAGATGCTACTCTCCAAAAGAAAGTGTTTGAAGAACTTAGGAAAGCTGAAAACCGAGTCCTCATTGTATTGGACAATTACGAGGATATTGAGGACAATCAAGATGATGATGATGTATTACAAATTAAAAATGAAATCAAGGAATTCTTGGATAAATTTTCAAAATTACCATCTCTCAAGTCGAGGGTCATTATTACCACTCGATCTTCTCCGATGGATATCTCTTTTGGTATTGAAGTCAAGCATTTGACAAAACAGGAATCTGCAAATTTATTTTTGGAAAAAATACGTTTCCGTTCTCAGAGAACAGACACAACCGACATGGATCTATCCTCCACTCTTCTCGGCGTTCATCAGAAATTGACAACTTCAGATGATTTGAGGAATCAACTCATCGAATCATTCGATTTATGGGATACTCATGATGAACATATTGCACACCCGCTGATCGTAATTCTTGCCGCAGAAGATGTTGAGAAAGATGATTTCGAACACCTTCACGAGGTCATCAATTCCTGGGGAGACGGTTCTAAAGCTGAGAATGTGATACGTTATTGTGTGAGTAAAACCCTTGGTTCATTTAATTCACATGAGAGGGAAATTATTCGAAGGTTGACGCTTAAATCTAATTTGAGCAGTGAAATGAACACAAGATTCATCAGGGAAAAAATAAACCAAAACTTCGAACAGTATTCAGATAAGTCCGGAGAACCAAATCCGATACAGAAGAAAATAGCATTGGTACAAGACAACGAATTGATTGACCTTATGACCAGACTCGGTGATAGAACATTTGTGAGAGTAATACCAAAAAGAACAACCAGCGGTGGAACATGTTGGGTATGGAACAAAATCGTCTACGATTACCTTTTCAAGCGGTATGAAGTTGCTAATCTTGATGTTATGGAAACTCCGGATGTAGAGGCCATTTCAAACCTGAAAGAATTCCCGTCATTTTTGCATCCATTACACGCATGGACTCCAGCTAAACCTATCCTTATAACCGAGTTAATTACTCCACTTAATCGTTCAGTGGATAACATGATGAAGGATTTGGCACAACATGCTGATAATCAAGTACCATCATTTGAGATAGAATCTCTCGCTTCTAACCTCGACAAACAATCTGTCCTACTGTTGAAAATGATTGGAAAAATTGCGAAGCATCAAAATACAGATCGTTCACTTTCGACAATCGCTGCCTCATCTAAAACCAGTGTAGATGGATTGGTGGAAAAACTTCTGAAGTTCCTCGGCAGACAAGCAAGATGTTGGAGATATCTGTCCCTAGCAAAAAATGAGCAGTTCCTACCACCGATTTGTGTTCAATACGCTATTGAACTGCTAAACAAGGTAAATTTCTTCGCAACCACATTCTTCAGAGACCAAATTATCTCCAATGAACAGTATCTTAATTTGCTGGAAAACATTGGTAAAGAACACATTGAGATTTACGATGTATATGCTGATATAAGCGGTACGTTGGTAGAACGATCATCCATGATAAGGTTGGATTGGTTAGAACAATTTGCAAAGAAATACAATCCTGAAAATTGTTCGCTTAAGGATGGTTTAGAATTCTCAGAAGAACAATACAAGGGATTTTTGATCTGGATTCAAGTTTTTGAAAGGACAAACTTGACAGAACGAACTAAGCAACTCGCTACTGTTGAAGGGTATGCATTTTGGATATTTCTACGCCTCTTTGCTACCAACCGTCAATTCGCAGAATCCCATGACTGCCAAATGTTGAATGAATTGAAGCCAAACGCACAATTCGTACGGAAGGTACCTCATATTTACCAATACATACAATCTGTACAACAGGATATCGACCGAATGCTCAGGAAACCTGATGAATATCTTTCGTCTATAGTTAATTTCCGCTCTCAACCAACGAATGGCACATTGCTCATGACTCCGCTGAGTTACAATCCAGAACTTTCACGTTGGGAGTCCTCTTTGGAGCGTCGCGGTTGGAAAGTGATTGTACGGGAAACCGACAGAGATCACTCATCCGAGGCATACGAAACTGTAATTTTAGTTCAAGAACTCTTCAAGCGAACGGATAAGAGAATCGTATGTTCGTTTCACCGAGATCTCGAAGGTAACATCACAATTGAGCCAAAAGACAGCATGACTCTTATGGCAGAACTTGAAAAGCGTTGGAAGGATGTAATTCAAAACTTGATCATCGAGAGAACTTCGGAAGAGAGAAATGAATTGGCTTTTTGGGAGGTAAGGCGGGTTTTGGTAACACAAGGAGGTCCAGGCGATTCGGAATCAATTGATGAAATAGTTAACAGAATTACTACCCTCAATAAGGTTGACAATTTCTATGTTATTGACATAAACAAGAATTATTCTCAACCCCCCCCGGCATACATGGAACTAAGCGGCGGGAAAGATGCGTTTTCTGCAACTTGGTCAAAAACCAAACTCCTTCTCCCTCCCCATCCCAGCATCTTTGCAGCATACCTTATTACCCTCACCAATTTGTGTGAAATGACGGGAGAGACGACCATGAGTCTCTATGGAGAAAGAATACGGAAAGATTTCAACGATAACGTATCAAACGGAAATTTGTTCATTTTCCATGCAATGGGTGGGAAATTTTCTGCGGGTTGGAAAAATGTCATGCTTGGCCTAGTCCACGAACCATCAGAGCTTATCCAAGAACTTGTAAAATCTGTAAAAGTGAAATGCCGTGATATCCAAAAGAAGACTGACAGTATTATTGACGGTAAAATAGTCGATTCTTATTTTGATGAAGTATTGGAATCATTCAACATACAACAAGCGCAATGAACTCCATTGTGATGGGTAGTACGTTAGTGTTAAGGAATTAATATACTGATTGCAGTTGTTTAAAATAAACGCTCCATAGATCAAAAGTGTCTTCAACTGAGTCTTGAATGAAGAATCATTGTGCCGATTAAACAAATATTTTCGGTTAAGGAATGATTTTTTTTGTATAGTACAAACTTATATCTTTGGTGGCCTACGGGCAGACATGGCCCTTACACCGAACCAGATTGCCCAGTTACTCAAATTACGGGCACTTGGGTGGAGCCAATCCGAGATTGCTGAGATACTGAATACTTCTCAGCAGGTCATCGGTTATCAACTAAAAAAACTCAAGCAACAATCCAAGGAAAAAGGCACTGATGAGGTGTTCAATGCAGTACTAATCGGGGGGCTCGCTGGAGCCGCTGCTGGAATTGGGATTGTGACTCTTATCGATTTACTAAAGAATTCAGAAAAATAATCAGGTGAAATACATGGCTCAAAAGATAACTTATTTTATTGATGTTGAAAACGTTGGGTCAAAGGATATTGCCACATTTTTGGGGCATGAAAAAACTAGTAGTGTGGTTGTTGTAACGGGTAAAAATAGTAACTTCAAAGCAGAGGGGGTAATCCTTGAAGAATTATCAAAGGGTAAAAACAGTCGAATTGATGTGATTCATACTGATATAACGCGAGATCAATTGGCCGATAAATTGCTTTTAGTGAAAATTGGTGAATATCACGCACGATTCGCCAACCGTCAATTGATAATTGTCTCAAAGGATAATGGCTTCAAAGATGCTGCCACAATTCTAAATTCACATTGGAGCACTAATATTCAAACTGCGAGCAGTTTGCCTAAAAATCCGGTAAATGGGAAGAAAAAGCCAACCAAAATAAAAACGCCAGCCAAAAAGCAATCCAAAAAGAAAGCAATTCCAAAGAAGCAACAGTCCAATGATGAGTGGAAAAAGTATTGGGAAATTGTTTCTAAGAGAGAAAAACGAAATCGAGCCAAAACTCACGACGCATTGGTTAGTTCAATTTCGAACATCAAAAAAGCAGGTATCAAAGCCGATCCTGATTCTGTAATTCAGGGGCTGAAGGTAAATCAAAAGATTTCAATCAAAAACGGGAAGGTAACCTGGCTTGATTGAAGCAATAAAAGTGGGGTGATTTTTATGGTATGGGATGATTTAAAGACTCAAAAATGCAAAGATTTGGTTGAAAGTTTCGTTCAAAACAGAGCGCATGAAGGTAATCCTGCAGGTCTGAAATTAAATTCAGAATTTGTTACTTCTTTGTTTCAAGAACGGGGGTTCTCTGTGAAGCGTGTCCCGAACCCCGACGCCCCTTACCGGCCGATTTTGATTGCAACCTCGTCCAGTAGCCCAAACCGACCAACAGTTGGTTTCTTTTCTCACTATGATGTTGAAGATGCTCAACCTTCCGAATGGGGTACAGATCCATGGTCTTTAAACGAATTAAATGGCCGATGGTATGGTCGAGGGGTTGCAGATAACTTAGTTCCGCTAGCTCAAAGGATTTTGTTGTTGGATGAGATGTCGAAATATTGCAACTTGGTGTTTATCCTCCAAGGAGAAGAGGAAATAGGGAGTCCCTATGCAATGAAAATGTACCCTTCGCTGGATTTACCACCGATTGATCTGTGGGTAGAGGAAACAGGTTATTTTTACAAAAATGGTAATCACAGGATTATGGCAGTTAACGTGAATCAACAACTTGAGTCTGTAATTGAGGAAATTGTAAAGTTGAATACTTCATTGGGCATGGAAACGAAAGTACGTGTTCGGCCAATGAACAAGGCTTTTGGTAATCAAGGCTGCCCGTGTTTGGTACATTTGCTAAAGGACGTGCCTTACATCGCACTTGGGCCAAATGATGACCATTCCACTATTCACGGAATTAATGAATCGATTGACCCCTCAATGCTCCGACCATCTGCTCAACATCTTTTGAAAGCATTAGAGGTGCTCGCAAGTGGTTCAATTTAAGATTCCACTCGATGATTCGGAAATCGAATCCTTTCTTCAACAAATTCGTGTTTCTAAAACAGAACCTTCGGTTAAATTCCTTAAACAAATAATCAATGGTATAGTGGAACATGTCCCTTTCCAAAATCTAACTATGCTTACAGCACCACGCCGCCGCCCTTCTGTTGAAACAATCAAAGTTGAAATGCTGAATGGTTTGGGTGGTTTGTGCACTGCGCGAAACCCATTTCTTCATGAATTACTCCTTCATTTAGGCTTTGAGCCTAGATTTGTTTCTTCAACGATGGGCGAACCAGATTGCCACATTTCTTTGCTTGTTAAAATCGATAACGAAGATTGGTGGGTTGATGTCGGAAATGGATATCCTTATTTTGAACCTGTAAAACTTGGAGATGAGAAAACTCATTCAAATTGGTTTTTTTCATATCGAATTGTTAACAACTCCAATCGATGGGAGGTTCAGCATGGTTCCACTTCTGATTGGACATTGAATCACTTCTTTACAGACGAGGGAGTAGATTTTTCTCGCTTCGACCGAATGCACGACCTTCATTACACGGTTCCTGGATGGGGACCATTCCTTACAGGACTGAGGGTGAACCGTTTCTGGAGTGATGGGGGGGCAATATTACGCGATATGAGAGCAACATCGCCGCACGGTGAAGAATATCTGAACAATCCAATACAAATCATGGATTGGTTAAAAACATGGTTTTCATCTCGTTTTTTTGAAAACGTCGACGTCCAAACTGCCTTTGAATCTTGGCAGAGTGTAAAAAATGGAGAGTAAAAAGATGAAGCAAAGCGTAAATCAAGTTAAGTTTAGTAAGAATGATCCTTCTCATATCGAATTTTTTAATACTCATGGGTGGGTAGTTCTACAAGACAATCTCAGTACATCTCTCGTCGAGAATGGATTGGAGCAATGGGGCTCACTCAAGCGGAAATATGCATCCGAAATGGAACTATCTTTACAGGAATACGAACATGAAGTCAGCCAGTGGAGAAACCTTTGGGACAGTGAAACCGGAGTTTTCCATGAGCTTATTTTTTCTCCTGTTTTGCATCAAAGTTGCTGGGAAAGCATGGGTTGGCAAGGCGCTCGTTTGCTCCATGACCACATAATATGCAAACCCCATAAGGGTCACAATGACAAAATTCCTTGGCATCAAGATTCGATGTTTTGGCCTGTTGATTCCCCGGGTGTTTCTTCTTGGACTCCTTTCTTAGATGTTGGGCTTGATGATGGTTGTCTTCAAGTGATCGATATGAGCCATCTTGGCGGTTGTGACTCACCAGTTGATTTCATGGCTAAAGAAAAGGATGAATTTCCAGAAGACGCAGTTCAAGTTTTCCTTCCTGTATCAAAGGGTGATACAATTCTCATTCACAGTTTAACATGGCATCGTTCATCCCCGAATACCGGCTCTCATGATCGGCCAGTTCACATCGGCCTATGGGTGCATGCTGATTCAAAATGGCGTCCTGATTTAGTTGATTGGCATCCAGTGAACGAGCATGTAGAAACTGAGCCTCTAACTCGGATGGAAGGAGCAATGTTTCCCTTCTTTGGAAAAATTGAACCGCTATCGAGTCCAGACGAAGATATTCACACCGGGACAATTCGCCAAAACGCTATATCGATGTACGATGCAAGTAAAATTGTCGCCAACCAAATGAGACTAATCACTGGAGTGGAAGAGAATCTGCCTATTATCTTAGGAGATAAAAACAATATTGAGGTGATTGTTCAAGAAACCATCAAACTTGAATTCTCAACTTCTGAACAGATTGTAACTGAGGCACTTGAGCGTTTACGGATCAGTTTTCTGGCATATGAGAAGCATCGTGCAAGGAATGTCTACAACAGCGCTTATTCAAATTGGTGGGAGGTTGCAGGCTCTCAATGGCACAACTACTTCAATCCAAACCTGGGGGTTATCGGTTTGGGTTCTGTTGGTACAGCAGCCAAAGAAACCCTTTGTGACCATTTCAACGTCATAGGATTCGATATCGATGGTCGAGGGAATTGGAATGATATACTTTCAACAGATGCTGTGTTCGTATGTGTGCCAACGAATGGAACGCAGGAAGGTCAACTCGATATGTCCAATATTTTCAATGTAGCCACATCCTTAGATATGGCGGGATTTAAAGGCTTAGTGGTGATTAAAAGTACTTTACAACCGGGAACTATGGACCGTCTTCAAATTGAATACCCTTCTCTAAGGGTTTCATATGTACCGGAATTCTTGCGAGAAAAAGATGCCCTCGAATGGTTTCAAAACCCAGATAGAATCGCCTACAGTTGCCAGCCTGAAGATGAAGAATTATTGCTAAAATGTTTCAAATGGGTTCAGAGCAATGTACCGAGAATTCCAATGTCGAACATAGATGCTGAACTTGGTAAATTGGCTCACAATGCTTTCATCGCAACAAAAGTCACCTTTACTTGTGAAATCGAGAGAATTTCTAAACATTTTGGGGCAAATCCAGAACTTGTTATGGAAACAGTTTGGCGTGACAGGCGAATTAGGAACCCCTCTCACCTTACTCCAAATCTTGGTGGATATGGAGGGAAGTGTGTTCCTAAAGATACAGCGTCACTCGCATCCATTGACCCAGATCCAGAATCCCTTTTACATCACCTAAAGCAACGAGGCAGTGCCGAGTCTCACAAGTCAAGGATGGAATAATACATGCGGATTGAGGTCTTGGCGCTACCCGGATATCAACAGGTCCAACTCAAAGATTTGGACACGAATAACCTCATCACTTCGCAGGTAAACGTTCGTACTCATGCCCTTCCATCTTGCTTAAACCACGGGGTAGATGTTCTCCTCATTCACCGTTTTGAAATGAAAATTAAATCATTGGTACTTGTATTCCCACAAATACACATTGAAATTCCTCTTGAGCAATTTTTGTTGGCGGGAGGTTTTGATGAGGTTCTTCGACTTGAGAAATGGATTGAAGAATTCAAATTGCGGTGGCATGAAGTTACTGGCAATCATGCAGGTTATACCAATCAATTGGCAGTACTAAATTCAAACTCTCAGGGACTCTATTTATCCAAAAAACTAGGTTTACGTAATGGAGATTTGAAATTGTTCAATACAGTAGGTATTGGTGAGGCAATCAACAACTCAGAGCCTTTTGAAACCAAAAACGGTCTGCGTCAAGAGATTACATTGGGTGTCACTTTTGGAAATATTGTTTTAGCTCAACAATTCTTAGACTCCCTTTCAAGGAGTATCTGCGATTCAGATGTGTTGCATCTTGTAGTATGCTGCTTTCGTCTCGATGAGTCTGTAGTTAAAGCCCTTATATCCTCATCACAAATATCCTTTCAATCGGTGAAAGTGCTTGCAGAAGATTGGGGATTTGAAAAGGCTGCAGATGGTGTTCTCGGCCCATGGTACGTGGAGAAAAACTCCTGTTCAGGCGTTTCCTGGGGACGTTGTGTATTGCACAGGGCTCTTGCTGAATTCTCTCCGACTTCAGCAATGTGGATTCTTGATGATGATGTGATGTTTACTAAGAATGCCTTGTCTGCAGTTCATTCTTCTATTCAATCAATGAAAGTGGCGAAGGCGACCGTCGGCATTGGGGTAATAGTCGGAGACGGACCAATCCCGCCACCTTACATGATTCGTACCCAATTGGTCGATTTTTTCTATGCATGTTCTCTTCAACAACCACTTCTCACTCTGGATTCCATTTCACCTGAATTACACTTTCATGATATGCATCATGACTTGGCTATGTCGAATACTTCACATCTTGAGTTTCCGATTGGAGTCAATCTCGCTCATCGCATCGGTACAGTGGATCTTGGGGTGTTTAGTGGTAAAAGCCTAACACGGAAAGTGCATTCACAATGGAAAAGTACGCCAGGGATCCTTACGAGAGGTGGAAATACTGTTGTCATTGGAACACGCCCGCTTCTTGAGTTTTCGAATATGACTCCATCTTGCGGGGGGATTACACTTCGTCGTGGCGATACGCTTTGGACAAAACAAATACTTGAATTTCATCCCTCGACGGTAATGAATATTCCAGTTTCTTTAGTTCAAAACCGATTGAAAAGTTTCGATTTTGGTACTCTCAATGGCATAAGAGGTGATATTCTCGGAAGTATTCTGTCTCGTCTTCTCTTTTCAAAGAATCAAAGTGGAGTGGAAGTTGTACATCTGTCTCAGTTAAGAGAAGCCAGATTGATTTCAAATTTGTATCGTTCAAAAGCACTCATGAGCTTAATGAAAATTAAAGGAAAAGAGTCAAACGCCCTCGATACACTATTGAGGGAATTGGTAGATACGAATTGGCCCGATTCTGTTTCAATAGAGATGGACAACTTCCTCAAGAATTATACATTTCAGATGAAAGAGTTTTATTCCAAGGGTGGCTGAGAAGATGTACAAACCTCAAATTTCTATTATCGGTTCAAGAAATCTATCTACAGAATCATTGAATCTAGTTGAAGAACTGTCCTATCATCTTGTAGAGGCTGGTTGCCGTATCGTTACTGGTGGCATGGGTTCGTTACAAAAAAATGCCCATAAAGGAGCCAAGTTAAGTCCAGCATCTTCAGATTGTGACACGATTGCCATTCTTCCGGGTTTTGATCCTGCACCTGCTCTAGATCATGCAGATGTAATTATTCCAACAGGGCTCGACTTGTACAGAAACGTAATTGTTGCGAACAGCGATGTAGTCATTTCCATAGACGGTGGAGCCGGGACACTTTCCGAGCTTGCGTTTGCTTGGCAACTCAATCGCTCTGTAATCGCTGTCGGCTCAGATGGCTGGTCATCTAAGTTAGCGGGAGCGACACTTGATGGGCGCCGTCCAGAGGACAAATTGTTTGACTACACGGGTAAGTCAGCTGAGGATGTTGTAAAGAAAGTACTCGATTTACTTGAAAAGTCAGGTGATCGTCATAGCGGTATCGTCTAGACAAAACAAACTTCACCGTAATAGTGTTGAATTTTCGACATGATTTCTCGAGATGAATGCTTGGATAAAATCCCGCAAACTGTCCGGGGCAACCCTGTTTGGTACTCCTCAATAAATAATGGTTCAAACATGTTCAAATGAGACATTCTATCAAAGCCGTCTTCGTACTCTCCAACGATTACACAATCCCTCTGTGAACGACCTCCTGCAGGCTTGGTGGTGAAATAGAACGCTCTTCCATCTTCAAGTAATATTCCTCTGTGAGGACCGAAGGCGGTATAGATCCAAAACACACGAAGTCCCTCATACTCTGAACTCTCTCCATCTTCTCCATATTCATTCAAACTAATTCCTCCCTTTTCGAAAGAATGCAATCAATAAAATCTGGCCATTTTGCATTTTCATCAAACTGTAACCAAGCTTGACCATTTATTTGTCCAAATTCATAAGCACCATGACGGGGTCGATCGTCAACCAAAATTAACCCATGATTGAGATCTTTCCGATGACTTAGGATGAGGCGTTTCCTACCTAAGAAAGGTAAATGCATGTCAACCCAATTACGCTTGTCAGACCATGCACTTGAGTTGTTCCAAGGTGGCGATGAAAGGAGATAAATTTCGAACATCTCGCTCAGTATTTTAACTGAATTGATAGCATTTGGCATGGGCTTTAGAATCCCAAAAATGCCTGGAAAGTCTGAGTGGTGCTTACCAGTTTCAATACACCACGCGATACACCGTTCTCTCCACTCAAGTGGAATACTTTCAGCCGTTTCTGGGAAATCGACAATTACGCCATCCATGTCAAGATACAGAATCGGTTTATGCACTTTCAACACCTCGATTTATATCATGGATTTTTGTTGCGATGTGTTTGAACTCTCCTGTTGCAGAAATGGTAAAGTCCCAAATCGTATTCTTCAATCTTAATTCGTCTTTACAGTTGAGCAATGATTCCACTTTTTCAATGTCATCACCTCTTTCAATCATACGTCTGACTTGAGACTCCTTGTCGATCTCTAAACGAATTTTAGTTGCTCCAATCGATTTGCAGAACTCCATTTCGGAGGGAAATCGGATATCCTCAATCACTACTGGACCATCCATTCCTTTGAGTGAATGTTCCACAGCAAGAATTGTGAATTCAGGGACACAGTTGCGTAATGCTTGACCTAATTCGGCCAAAAACATTCGGTCGTCTCGTAAATCGGGGTTCGCACATCGTGCAATACTTCTCACAGCGTCAGCAAACGCAATGCGCGTGTATCCATATGTTGAACTGAGGTGCTCAGCAATGGTACTTTTCCCACAGGCCCGAGGCCCTGAAAGAGCAATAACTCCAGAAGTCATACTTCTTCACCTCGAGAATTCACTTTACCTTCAATTGGGCGATCGGACCACTCATATATCCCTCCACGAAGATTGAACTTTTCCTCAAGAAATACATTTTCTTTCCAAGCTGCATTCACACCGACAGAAATTATCGACGGTCCGTATTGGTGTCCGCCGTTTACATTCGTGTAAAAGCGGCCAAGGGCATCAAGCATTGCATATGAACCACGCATCAGATCATTAGATTCGGGAACAAACTGGATGCCAGCATTGCCTACAGAACGATGTCTTTCTATCCAATTCTGGAACTCATTCTTTGATACAAGCAGATTTTCAATTTCCCCGTCGTTTTGGCCTTCCACTTCCAATACCTGGAAAATCTTCCATCGCTCAGGCATCAAATCAAGCACGAGTTTGGTCATGTCGTCATTGAGGTTATGTCTACATACTACTGTGTTCAACTTCATCCTTATACCTCGAGATTGACAGAGATTCCATGTTTCCTTGGCTAAAGTAAGATGGTTACTTGTCCCCCGCGAAAGATCACTTCGCAATCCTCGGCCAATTTCGGTATGCATTTCATCGTTCGAGGCATCTATTGACAGTCCAACCCAATCTATTACATGCCCCCATTCGTCAAGAAATTTTTCAGTCAATCCCGTAGCATTTGACACAATACAGGTTGTTAGTCCAACTTCTTTGGAAACAGTTAGTAGGTCTCCAAGATATGGGCAAAGTGTCGGTTCTCCTCCAACAAAAGTAATTTTTTTAGCACCAGATTGAGCGAGCATCTCAGGAACCATTAGAGCAATGTGCCTTTCAAGGCGATCTGCACGAGGTATATCTTCGAATTGCGCAAAGCAAAATTTGCACCCGTAGTTACACCATGGCCAAAAGTGCCAGTTTACGGCAGGGGGGAGGCCAATTTTTTCTGTTTTATTCCTGTCAAGTTCTGGATGGTTTGGTTTGTCCATAGTCCGTGCATTGCGTTGGATGACATTAAAACAACTGTTCTCCAATTGTTTTAAAGTAGCGAAATCTCGAACTTTTTGAAAAAAACACTATTTTAACGAGATTAGAGAATAGAAACGCTACTTTACTCTCCGCCGCCCAAACCGAGATTAATGGTTAATCTTCCAAGTTCAGTTGACGAAATCTTACGATTTCTTTTCCCCTGAATCGTAATGAGTTGGTACTCTTCCAACTTCTTAAGAGCATTATCGATTGCTTTCGTGGTTTCAGTCATTACTCCCTTGAGGTCTTTTGTGCTAATTTCAGAAACGCCTTCATCTTCGAAATCTATGATGTGCTTGAGATATCTGAGATTCCGTTGGTTCATAATCTTGCTATCAAGCCAGTTCTTGACATTCGTAATGTTATTTAAATTATCAATTTCTAAGACATATTGTTTCTTATAATACGGTCTTCTTCCACGTGTGAAGTATGTTTTCATGTTATGCAATACCGCAGAAAAGGCGATACTTGGGGACATGAGGCCAGGGCCGTCGCTCAATCCAGCATAGAATTCACATCGGCTTTTACCTGCTCTTCGTTGAGCATCTTTCTTGATCTCATCGATTTTCTGATGCATTTCCAACATTGTCGTTTGACTCCATGCATCCTCGATTATCCTTAGATCTACATACTTAACATGGTTAACATTGGGTCCAAAAGTTTGCTTGTTTCGTTCTTCAATTTCCATCTTTGCTAATGCTGCCTTTCCATCCGCATAGACTCTTGGCGTCAACAGATAAATGTAATCTGGTTTGAAATGCTTCATAGAATCTTCCAGATTCGTCATAGAATCGCGAATTGAATGAATTAATACCGTTATTTTATCGGTCATAATCCTCCCAAAAGATAGGAGCATTTAATTTAATTTGAGGATTTCTTCATACATCCTATATGGTTAGAACTGGATAATTGCTACTCAGGAGGGATACGACATTATTGGTTGCTACAATTACAATAGCACTGAGTGGTTATACATTAGCCATGTCATCTATAAAGTGTAATTCAATAAACGCCACCGGGGTACTCGTACAAATCCTTGTGCTTGACGAACGACATCTCAGGCGCACCTGCAGGCCGACCTTCAGGCGTCAAATCAAACATGAAATTGTATCGAACCAATTCGAGAAGAGCCGTTCCAAACACCGAATAGGTGTGGTAGACTTGTCCATCAGCATCTCGCTTGAAGATGGAAATTCCGGGGAGATTCTCCGGCCCTTCTGCACCCCCAGGCCACGGTTTGACGTAGTCGTACATGCCTTCTGCACCGGCAAGGCCACCGCCTTTGGTAACGCCAACATCTTCAGGGAAACTGTTGCCGCTTGCGGAATAGACATCCCAAATCCAGTTGTTGGATTCAACGGCCGGAATGAGGCTTTCATATTCGCCCTTGGCAATGATGCCGAAGGTCATGAGTCCACTTGCTTGGACGTGGAGTTTCAACGATTGGAAT
>Ga0233438_10003284_pt1 | contig 15072 bp, 18 predicted proteins | sample SI_123_September_FD_182720 | JGI IMG/M metagenome (GOLD analysis project Ga0233438, IMG submission 182720) | Seawater microbial communities from Saanich Inlet, British Columbia, Canada - SI_123_September2016_10_MG | ecosystem: Environmental > Aquatic > Marine > Inlet | place: Canada: British...
CTTGCGCCTGATCAACACCGTGACTGCCTAACACTGGCTTCAGTGATCCGGGAATCGCCTGACACCAGCCGTCAATGTCGCCGTTATCCAGCGCAATGCTGGGCACATCTCTGCCCCAGGCATCTTGCGCGATAGCAGACTTGGGTAGTTTTATCCCCTCGGTTAGTAACGAAGATAACTTTGCGATCGGCAACCATTTCCCCCGCGCCGCGCCGTTGCAGTCGGTGATGAGGGCCTCCACCACTGTGATGTTGGGGTATTCAGTGAGTAATTTTTCAGCGTCTGGATGCATGAGCTTTCTCGATAGCAGGACGCGAGTGTATCGCTCTCCTGTGCGGCTCACCAGTCAATCGACTCTCAATGCTGGTCTGTGCCGGCGTCACACTGACTTAGCGCCAGCCGCATTCAGGAGTGATTTTGCTGCTGGTCAGGGGTCGCCCGGGGGGAGACGGCATCATTGCTTCAGCAGCTGCTGGATACGCTCGAGTATGTCAGTTGGCGCGACCATTTCAGTCTCGCCGCTTCGACGATGGGTTAATTCAAGATTGCCTTCAGCTAAAGAGCGCGCGCCAACCGTGATGCGTATCGGTATGCCCAGCAGTTCCATTTCGGCGAACTTGACGCCGGGACGCTCCTTTCTGTCATCTAAGAAAGCCGCGATCCCCGCCTCGGTGCAGGCGGCGTATAACGTCTCGGTCGCGTCCTGCACTGCCTCAGATTTGTCGGCGCCTAATGGGACGAGGGCAATATCGAAGGGCGCCATCGTCGCGGGCCATATGATGCCATTGTCATCATGATTTTGTTCAATTGCCGCAGCCACAATGCGAGTGATGCCGATACCGTAGCACCCCATAACCATCGGCTGTTGACGGCCTTGATCATCAAGAACGGTTGCGCCCATCGCCTCCGAATACTTCGTGCCTAATTGAAAAATATGCCCTACCTCAATGCCGCGACGAATATCGAGTGTTCCTTGACCACAAGGACTGGGATCTCCAGCCACAATCTCTCTGATATCCGCAAACTCGCAGTGGGGGACGTCCCGTTTCCAGGTGGCGCCTCTTAAGTGGTAGTCGTCCTCGTTCGCGCCGCAAACAAAGCTGCTCATCACAGCGGCCGTATGATCGACGATGACGCGCACTGGGAGCTCAACGGGCCCCAGTGAACCGAAGCCTGCTCCGAGAATCGCTTTGACCTCGGCTGCTTCTGCAAGCACTAGGGGCGATAGCATGCCCGGTAGTTTCGATGCCTTGATTGCGTTCAGCCGATGATCCCCGCGGACAACTAATGCCACCAGACCGCCTTGATCATCTTTTGCTAGTAGCGTTTTAATCGATTGATCTGCTGGGATGTCCAGCTGTTCCGCTAAGTCATCAATCGTTTTAATGCCTGGTGTGGCGAAGCGCTCAAGGGTGGGCTCGGCTTGCACTGAGTCGTCGGGCTTGCCGGCTAGTGCCGGCGCGAGCTCAACGTTCGCCGCGTAATCGCTCTCACTTGAAAAGGCGATTGCATCTTCTCCCGATGCCGCCAATACATGAAATTCGTGAGAGAGACTGCCCCCAATCGCACCCGAGTCAGCCTCCACCGCCCTAAAATCTAAGCCCAAGCGCGTGAAGACACAGGTGTAGGCCTGATGCATGCGCCAATACGTTTCTTCTTGCGAGGTTTGATCGATATGAAAGGAATAGCCATCCTTCATCACAAATTCTCGAGAGCGCATGACACCGAATCGAGGTCGGATTTCGTCGCGAAACTTGGTTTGTATTTGAAACAGGTTCACTGGTAGTTGTTTGTAGCTTTTGATTTCGCCTCGGGCGATTTGTGTGATCACTTCTTCATGCGTCGGTCCGAGGCAAAACGGCCGCTGGTGGCGGTCCTCAAGGCGACAGAGTTCCGGGCCATAAAGCTCCCATCGACCTGACTCCTCCCAGAGCTCAGCTGGCTGTACAACAGGCATGGATAACTCCAAAGCACCCGCGCGCTCCATCTCTTCGCGCACAATCTGTTCCACCTTGCGCAGTACACGCAATCCCAGTGGCATCCAGTTGTAGATACCCGCGGCGACTCTCCGGATGAGTCCCGCCCGAAGCATGAGCTGATGACTGACGACTTCCGCATCAGACGGTGTCTCTTTCAGAGTAGAGAGAAGGAATTCACTGGCACGCATAAGGGGCTCCACAGTAGTGACGTTATTCTAATGTTCTGGGCGGTGGTGCGTACAGGCGCATCTCTGGCAGGATTTTATTGACATAAAAAGCGTAATTGGGCGTCTAAGGGGTTGTACCTTTTCCGGGTCTGGTGTTGAATCTCGGCGGACTTAGCAACCTAGCGGGTCGGTCCACAATCGTCCACGACACAAAGAGGTATTAACTTAATGGCAAAGCAAGCTGCTCCAAAAGCACCGGCAAAAATGAAAGCCGTGAAAGAGAAAATGACCAAGTCGCAAATGATCGCGACATTGGCCGACGACAGTGGTCTATCAAAAAAGGAAGTGACTTCAGTCATGGGATCCTTAGAGCGGCTGATTGAGGCTAGTATTGGTAAGCGTGCTGCAGGTGAGTTTACGCTGCCAGGCCTGATGAAAATTACGACAGTGCGAAAGCCGGCAGTGAAAGCACGCAAGGGGATTAATCCTTTTACGGGTGAAGAGACCATGTTTAAGGCTAAGCCAGCGAGCACTGCTGTCAAAGTTCGTGCGCTGAAGAAAATGAAAGAGTTCGCCAACTAAGCGAACACTTTGCGAAGGCTCCCACTTTGGGAGCCTTCCTTAATGTCATCGAATGAGCAGGCACAAAATGTCAGTGCCTACGCGGTTGTGAGCTCAATTCACAGTCCACCATCTTCCACTGCCGTGGTGTTTGCGGTACTCTCCGCGCCCTTATTAAACGTTCCTAGCGCCCTTCGGTCGGTGCCTTGATGACCGCGCTTTATCGGGTAAAGGAGGATCAACATGCCAATTTATGAATACCAGTGTCAGGAATGTGGGCATGAGTTAGAAGCGATACAGCGTCTGGCAGATGATCCGCTCACCGAGTGCCCGGCCTGTGGCAAGCAGGGCCTGAAAAAGCGAGTCAGTGCGCCTTCTTTTAGATTGTCCGGTGGCGGTTGGTACGAGACGGATTTTAAAACCGGTGATAAGAAGAATATCGCCGGGGAACGCAATGACACTGCAGCGAAAGCAGCGGTGAGTTCAGATTCTGGGTCGACCTCAGGCGATGCGACGACCAAGTCAGCAACCAAACAGGCGCCCCCCAAAAAGAGTGATACCTCCTCAGCGAGCTGAGGGCGGGAATTGAAAGTGATGGAGATGGGTATGCGAAGCCACTACTGTGGTCTGATTAACGACAGTCTTATTGATCAAACGATTACGCTTTGCGGCTGGGTGGATCGACGGCGTGATCATGGTGGCGTGATCTTTCTCGACCTACGAGATAGAGAGGGTGTCGTACAAGTTGTGTTTGACCCGGACACTGAAGAGCACTTTCAGCGTGCCGATAGTGTTCGCAGTGAATATGTCCTGCGCATTACGGGTAGGGTACGCGCTCGCTCAGCGGAAACCGTTAATCCTACTATGGCGTCTGGCGGTATCGAAGTTTTGGGTAAAACGTTAGAAGTGCTCAATACCGCGCAAACGCCGCCATTCCCGCTTGACGCGCATCATTCTGTGGGGGAGGACGTTCGTCTCCGATATCGCTATATGGATCTCCGGCGACCAGAAATGCAGCAGAATCTTATTGCGCGCGCCAAAATCACTTCCAGTATTCGTCGTTACCTTGATGATCATGGTTTCTTGGATATTGAAACGCCGATCCTGACCCGAGCAACGCCAGAGGGCGCTCGTGATTACTTAGTCCCCAGCCGCACCCAGCCTGGCGCTTTTTTTGCGCTCCCCCAGTCGCCTCAGTTGTTTAAGCAACTGCTTATGGTGTCAGGGTTTGACCGCTATTATCAGATCGCACGGTGTTTTCGTGACGAAGATCTCCGAGCGGACCGGCAACCTGAGTTTACCCAGATCGATATTGAAACCTCCTTTCTCGGCGCGGAGGAGGTCATGTCTTTGACCGAAGGAATGGTGCAAAGCCTGTTCGCTGAGCAGCTCAATGTCACACTCGGGGAGTTTCCCCGTATGAGCTGGGCTGATGCAATGGAGCGGTATGGTTCTGATAAGCCTGACCTGCGGATTTCTTGGGAGTTGGTGTCGATTGATGATCTGATGGCGGGCGTCGATTTCAAGGTCTTCAGTGGCCCCGCAAAGGACCCTGAAGGTCGTGTGGCGGCCCTCAAGGTGCCGGGTGGCGCCGGTCTGTCGAGGAAAGAGATCGATGACTATACCCAGTACGTTGGGATTTACGGTGCCAAGGGCTTGGCTTGGATTAAAGTCAATGATCGGACAGCCGGGATCGGCGGACTGCAGTCGCCTATCCTGAAATTTATGCCCGAGGATGTCGTGGCTGCCATGATGGATCGCCTCGAAGTAGCAGACGGCGATATCTTATTTTTCGGTGCTGATAACCGCTCAGTGGTCAATGAATCCTTGGGCGCGCTGCGACTTAAGGTGGCGACTGACCTTGAGCAGGTTCAACCGGGGTGGGCGCCGCTCTGGGTAGTGGATTTCCCCATGTTTGAGTCTGACGAGCGAGGCCGAATGTCGGCCCTGCATCATCCCTTTACTGCGCCGTCGTGTTCCGCTGAGGCGCTACAGGCTGAGCCTGCAAAAGCGCTCTCTCAGGCTTATGACATGGTGCTGAACGGTAGCGAGATTGGTGGTGGATCAGTGCGGATTCATGACCAAGCGATGCAGAAAGTGGTATTCGATTTGTTAGGCATTGATGAGACCGAAGCAGAGTCTAAATTCGGCTTTCTATTGAGTGGGTTGCGCCACGGCGCCCCTCCCCATGCAGGCTTGGCTTTTGGGTTGGATCGGCTGGTCATGCTGATGGTGGGTGGTCAGTCTATCCGTGATGTAATCGCTTTCCCGAAAACGCAGAGCGCGCAGTGCGTGATGACCGAAGCCCCCGGCGTGGTCTCAGAGCAGCAATTGCAGGAGCTTTCGCTGCGGTCCCGCCGGGTCGAACCCACAGCGAGCGAGTGAGAACAGAGCGTGGCGGGCCATAGCAAATGGGCGAATATCAAGCACCGTAAGGCGGCTCAGGATGCCAAGCGCGGCAAATTATTTACCAAGCTGATTCGTGAACTGGTGGTCGCTGCCCGCGCTGGCGGACCCATCGCAGAGGATAATCCGCGACTGCGCGCTGCAGTAGACAAAGCACTGGGCGCGAACATGAAGCGCGACACCATCGACAGCGCTATTGCCCGAGGTGCCGGCACTAACGACGCCGATAACATGGAAGAGCTCACCTACGAGGGTTATGCCCCTGGCGGCGTTGCGATTTTGGTTGAGGTCATGACAGATAATCGTAATCGGACTGTGGGTGACGTGAGACACGCGTTTACGAAACGAGGGGGTAACTTAGGTACAGATGGTTCCGTGGCTTATCTCTTCAGCCGGTCCGGCTTGATCACTTTTGCTCCAGACGTTGACGAGGATGTGCTCCTTGAAGTGGGGTTAGAGTCAGGGGCTGATGACGTCATCGTCGCAGACGATGGCAGCGTCGATGTGTTGACGCCTTGGGAGAGTCTGACCGAGGTAAAAGATGCCTTGCTCGCGGCAGGGCTCGAGCCATTAGATGCCGAGGTGACCATGTTGCCCAGTATTGAAGTCGAACTGGATATGGATACCGCCTCAAGTGTGATGGGTCTGATTGATATGTTGGAAGATCTCGATGACGTGCAAAATGTCTACTCGAACGCCAACATATCTGAAGCGGTGCTCTCCGCTTTGTAAATGACCTTTGCTCGACAATCGGTCACACTACGCTCTGCCTCTGTTCACGGCGGATTGCTACCATGACAGTTATTTTAGGTATCGACCCTGGATCGCGGAAAACCGGTTTCGGTCTCATCAGCGTTGATCGGAATAAGCCCCACTATGTGTCGAGCGGCACGATTCACTTGCCCAGCAAGGAACCGCTGAGCGTGCGATTGAAAGTGCTATTTGAATCGTTAACTGAGGTGATCGATACCTACCAACCTCAGGTGGCGGCGATCGAGCGTGTTTTCGTCGCAAAAAGTGCCGATTCAGCGCTGAAGCTAGGCCAGGCTAGAGGCGCTGCGATGGTGGCTTGTGTGATGAAGGATCTCGTCGTTTATGAATACGCGGCCCGGCAAATTAAGCAGTCGGTGGTCGGTACTGGCGCGGCCAACAAGCAACAGGTGCAGCATATGGTGACCGCTTTACTGGCCTTATCGGCTGAACCCAAAGAGGATGCGGCTGATGGGTTAGCAGCGGCATTGTGCCATTGTCACGTAGATGGGCTGGCCAGCACGCTAGCATCGAGTGGCTTTAGAGCGGGTCGTTTGAGGTAAAGTATTGTCATGATTGGTCAGATACGCGGCAAGTTGATTGGGCGACAGGCCCCAGAGATTCTGGTGGAGGTGGGCGGCGTTGGCTACGAAATACAGGTCCCGATGACAACGCTATACCAGTTGCCTGAAATGGGCCAAGAGGTCACGTTACTGACTCATTTTGTGGTGCGCGAGGATGCGCAGCAACTTTTTGGTTTTATCGGTGCAGCAGACCGGCGTTTATTCAGAGCGCTGATTAAAGTCAGTGGCGTTGGCCCGCGTCTCGCTTTGACCCTGTTGTCAGGGATGGATGCCTCAGAGTTTGCGCGGTGTATGCAGCGCGATGATGTGACGGCACTCGTCGCCTTGCCCGGTGTTGGGCGAAAAACCGCCGAGCGTTTACTGGTCGAGATGAAGGACAAAGCGGGCGATTGGCTTGACGAATTATCCCCTGGGGCCGCGTCCGATAGCGAGCCGGGTCGCCCTCCGGCCACCGATCAGCGAGCCGAGGCAGAGCAAGCGCTGGTCGCCTTAGGGTACAAGTTGCCAGAGGCGGCAAAGCTCGTCGCGAGCATTGATGTCTCCGATGACATGACCAGTGAGCAATTGATCCGACTGGCACTGCGCTATGCGGGTGGTGGAAAGTGATGGCGTGCTGGCCCTGTGAGGTGCAGAGATGATTGAAACAGATCGCTTGGTAGCAGCAGATCCCTCGGATGGCCGCGAGGAAGCGGTTGATCGTGCGATTAGGCCACGCCGCCTCGATGACTATATTGGCCAAACAGCGGTCCGTGAGCAGATGGAGATTTTTCTTTCTGCCGCGCGGGGCCGCGGAGAGCCGCTGGACCATACGCTGATTTTCGGACCACCCGGGTTAGGTAAGACGACTTTGGCCAGCATCATTGCCGAGGAGATGGGCGTTCAGTTGAAAACGACGAGCGGGCCTATTTTAGAAAAGGCAGGTGATATTGCGGCGCTGATGACCAACTTAGAGCCGGGCGACGTGCTGTTTATCGACGAAATCCATCGTTTAAGTCCCCATGTCGAGGAGATATTGTATCCGGCCATGGAAGATTACCAGCTCGATATTATGATCGGCGAGGGTCCAGCAGCGCGCTCGATCAAGCTCGATTTGCCGCCGTTTACTCTTGTTGGGGCGACCACTCGAGCCGGACTCCTCACGTCACCCTTGAGGGACCGCTTCGGTATTGTCCAGCGTCTGGAGTTCTATGATGCCGTTGAGTTGACCGAAATCGTCAGCCGCTCGGCAGGTATTTTAGAGATTCCCACCGACAGCCACGGTGCCGCAGCCATTGCAAGACGCTCACGCGGCACGCCGCGAATCGCTAATCGGCTCCTGCGCCGGGTGCGAGATTTTGCAGAGGTCAAAGGCGATGGGACCGTAAGCGGTGACACTGCCGAGGCGGCTTTAGACTTATTGAATGTCGATGCCGAGGGTTTTGACCACTTAGATCGTCGTTTATTACTGACGTTAATTGAAAAATTTGATGGTGGCCCAGTGGGAGTGGATAGTTTGGCGGCGGCGCTCTCAGAGGAGCGAGGTACGATTGAGGATGTGCTCGAACCGTTCCTAATACAGCAAGGTTTTATTCTCCGAACCCCCAGAGGCCGCATTGCGACCAGGCATGCGTATGCGCACTTCGGATTGCCGTTTCAAGGCTCGGCGGCAGAGCATGTGGGGCTGGATTTGGATCAGTTACGGTAATGTCGGAATTTTCTCTGCCGATTAGAGTCTATATTGAGGATACGGATGCAGGAGGGATCGTCTACTACGTGAACTACCTCAAGTATTTTGAGCGGGCAAGAACCGAGTTCATGCGAGCGCTAGGGGTGGATCGTGCGGCCATTTCAGATAATGGATGGATGTTTGTCGTGTCTAAGATGTCTCTGGATTATCGCCAGCCCGCCCGGCTCGATGATGCGCTCTCGGTGACGCTGGTTGCTCAGCATGTCGGTGCAGCGACGATTGATTTTGATCAGACGGTCCGCCGAGATCAGACTCTGTTAGTAGAAGGCAGTGTTCAAATTGCCTGTGTCGACCGAGATACCGGCCGACCGAAAAGATTGGATGGTGGTTTGCGGGCGCAACTCATTCAGGCAACTCAGCAAAATAAGGTGACAGGATGACACAAGAACTTAGCTTAATAGAGCTCATCCTTGATGCCAGCATCCTCGTACAGATCGTGATGCTGATTTTGGTGCTGGCGTCCGTTACGTCATGGTTTTTAATTATTCAACGCGTCATGTTGATGCGCCGAACCGACGATGAACTGTTCTTATTTGAGGAGCAATTTTGGTCGGGCATTGATCTTGCCCAGCTCTACCGAGAGGGCAATCAGGCGGTCGCTGATGGGCAATTGCCGACCGGTGTGGAGAGTCTTTTCAGGGCTGGTTTTAAAGAGTTTTCGCGCTTATCCCAGCAGGAACATATGGATGCTGACGCGATACTAGAGGGTTCTCGTCGCGCCATGCGTGTTGCCTTGATGCGAGAGACTGACCGCATTGAGCAGCATCTGCCGTTTTTAGCCTCGGTGGGATCCACCAGTCCCTATATTGGTTTACTCGGCACAGTATGGGGGATCATGAATTCATTTCGTGGATTAGCGAACGCGACTCAAGCAACGTTGGCCACGGTCGCGCCGGGCATTTCAGAGGCGTTAATTGCGACGGCGATGGGGCTTTTTGCTGCGATACCGGCGGTGCTTGCCTATAACCGGCTGGCAGCCCGCAGCGATGCATTACTCAGTCGATACGAGGCATTCGTGGATGAGTTTTCTGGCATTTTACAGCGCCAGACTTACACGGTGAAAGCGCATAAGTCTGAGGGCGGTTAACGTGCGACGGCGGCGCATGCTGGCGGAAATTAATGTCGTGCCTTACATCGACGTGATGCTGGTGTTGCTCGTCATTTTTATGGTGACCGCGCCCATGCTGATGCAAGGGGTCGAGGTGGATCTTCCCGATGCGGTAGCTGCCCCCGTCGATAATCAGGATGCCGAGCCTTTAATTGTGTCGATTAATGGTCAGGGGCAATTATTTTTAAACCTCGGCGTCGACGAAAAACAGTCCCTGGCGCTGGCGACCATTCAACAGCGAGTCGGGGCAGTATTGAGACGAACGCCCGAAAAACCCGTATTGATTTGGGGCGACAAGACCGTGCCCTATGGGCAGGTGGTCGTTGTGATGACGGCACTGCAAGCGGCCGGTGCACCGTCGGTTGGTTTGGTCACTGAGAACCCAGCAGTCGACTGATGATATCGGATCGATGGCTCTTCTCCGGGCTACCCGCTCTCCTGACTATCAGCATTCATGTGGGCATTGTGTTGGTGCTTGGATTTCGCTGGGCTGGGCCGACTCAAGTCATAGCCGCCGCGCCAACCGCCCAAGCGGTTCAGGCAGTGTTGGTGAGTTCAGATAGCTTGGCGCCAAAACCAAAACCAAAACCAAAACCAAAACCAAAACCAAAACCAAAACCAAAACCAAAACCAAAACCAAAACCAAAACCACAGGTAGACCCTACTCCAGCAACCCCTCGCGAGGCACCGCCGCCTGCAGTGGTCGAGCCGGTACCTGAGATCGAAGACGCCGCAGCTGAGTCGGATGCGACTCAGCTGGCCGCAATGGCTAGGGAAGAGTTGGCTAACATGGCGACATCCGATCTGTCAGGATCAGATTCCATCAGTTTGAAGGATGCCGTTGCGGCGACGATTCAACGTGCCGTGATCAACCGTTGGACTAGGCCGCCCAGTGCGCGCAACGGTATGGTGTCAGTGCTCTCGATACAATTGGTGCCAACCGGAGAGGTTGTCGGGGTCAGTGTATTGACAACAAGCGGCGATGCTGCCTTCGATAGAAGCGCGATCAGCGCGGTCGAGCGAGTCGGTAAATTCCCAGAGATTGCGCAGCTGGACAGTCGGGTATTCGAAACCACGTTTCGGCGTTTTCAGCTAATTTTCAGGCCAGAGGATTTGAGGTACTAACTGTGTTGATAAGACGAATGAGCATATTAGCCCTGCTGTTTTTTGCATCGAACCTGCATGCTGAGTTGCAGATTGAAATCAATCAGGGCCTCGATAATCCAACTCCTATTGCGGTGGTGCCCTTCGGTTGGCAAGGATTGGGTGCGGCCCCCGAGGACGTCGCGCAAATTATTGATTCAGATTTAGTGCGAAGCGGGCAATTTGCCCCCGTAAGCCGCCGCGATATGCTCAGTTATCCGACACGAGAGGCGGAAATGTATTTTCGCGATTGGCGTGCTATTTCGGCGGAGTATGTGCTGATCGGGCAGGTCACGCTGGGGACGCAGATACGAATCGATTTTCAACTTTTTGATACGACGCGACAAATGGCGATCGATTCAGGCACGGTGATGGGGCCGGTAACAGAACTGCGCATGCTGTCGCATCGCGTCTCTGACGCAGTCTATGAACGGCTTACGGGCATTACAGGCGCTTTCGCAACCCGCCTGTTATATGTGTCAGTCATGCGCAACCCAGATGCTAAGGACTTTTATCGTCTGACATTGGCTGACTCTGATGGCCAGCGGCCTATCGTATTACTCGAGGGTCGTGACCCGATACTGTCGCCCACTTGGTCGCCTGATGGGCAAGAGGTAGCCTATGTCTCGTTTGAAACGTCACGACCAGCGATCTATCGTCAAAATTTGCGCACCGGTGCGCGTGAACAATTGACTAACTTTCAGGGTCTCAATAACTCTCCTGCTTGGTCGCCCGATGGCAATACGATGGCCTTGGTATTGTCTAAAGATGGCAACCCCGATATCTATCTTTTAAACCTGACGACTCGCGCGTTAACTCGGTTAACGCGGCATTTTGCGATCGATACCGAACCGACTTGGATGCCAGACGGGAAGTCATTGTTGTTTACGTCTGATCGGGGTGGGCGCCCACAGATATATCGCTACGATCTGCGCACGAAGAAAATTCAACGCATTACTTTTGAAGGGGCTTTCAACGCCCGCGCTCGCGTCGCTCAGGATGGTCGTAATGTGGCGCTCGTGCATCAACGTGATGGCCGATACCACATCGCGGTGCTTGATCTAGTGACCGACAGACTGACGGTGCTGACCGAGACTAGCCTCGATGAGAGCCCCAGTATTGCACCTAATGGTTCGGTTGTGCTGTACGCGACCAAACGCGGACAGGACAGTATCTTGGCTGCGGTGGCAGTCGATGGTGGGGTGCGGTTCAGCTTGCCCGCTCGCGAGGGCAGTGTTCAAGAGCCGGCTTGGTCTCCTTACGTGACGCCGTAAAAGGTGGCATTTTTTTTACGATCTTAGCGAGAAAATGTTGTCGTTATGCGCTACATTAGCGGCAGTGTAATTTTGGGCCATTAGGGGAGACAGTAAGCCATGATTAAACCAACGCTTTACGCCAAGTGGATTAGCCTCGTTTTTGCAGCCTTCGTTCTGGCAGCGTGCTCCAGTAACGATACTAAAGAAGCCGAAGCCGCTGCCGCCGCCGCTGAAGAGCAGGCCGCGCAGGAGGCCGCAGCGCAGGAAGCTGAGCAGCAGGCGCAAGTGAAGGCGCAGCAGGGTCGAGAAGCTGCCGCCGCTAATGTGGGCACGGTGTTTTATTTTGAGTTTGACAGCTCCTCGCTGACAGAGGATGCGCGCGCGCAAGTTGACGCTCACATTCAAGCGCTGTTGGGTAATAATGACAGCGTTCGTCTTGAGGGCCATACCGACGAGAGAGGGACTAGAGAATACAATTTAGCCCTCGGTGAGCGGCGTGCGAACGCGGTTCGCGACTACATGGTGGCTAATGGGCTACCGAGTTATCGAGTCGAGACGATCAGTTACGGCGAAGAAAACCCCGTGGCTTATGGCTCTGGTGAGACCAATTGGCAGCAGAACCGACGCGTTGAACTCAAATAGTTGAGGATGACGCAGTGACAGGGGTATCCCGTAAGCCGGCGTTATTCGCCGGCTTTTTGTTGGTAACGGTTGCGCTGATAACGTCGGCGCAGAACTACGTTGATGTGGAAGCCGAGCGACGTGCAGAACAAGCCGAGCGACGCGCAGAGGAGGCAGAGCGACGCGCAGAAGAAGCCGAGCGACTCGCAGAGGAAGCCAAGCAGAGCAGTGCTGTGGTAACGCCTGTTACGCCGGTGGAAACAGCGCCCGCGGCCTCGACTTACTCCGGTATTCGACCTTACTCTGGCCAGACAACTGTGGCGCAGGTGCCTGCAGACGTGACTGTGTCCCCCATCACTGGCGATGATTCGGGCAGTATGGTGCTGCGTGTGCAGCAGCTTGAGACCGACGTCAGGCGGTTGAATGGGCAATTGGAAGAGGCCTTAGAGGCCCTGCGGCAACTAGAGGCGCAAACGCTGGAACGCTACGTCGACATCGATCGCCGTCTTGCTGCGGGAAATGGCGTCGGGGGCAGTACAGGCAGCACCGGCGAGGTGGGATCACCCAGTGGTGCTCTCTCGGAGGCCAATGATTCGCAAAAAACCGTTCAGTCCCCTAACACGTCGCCTGCTGTCGACGCGGAAGCCGGTGAAGAGGCCGCTTATCGCGCTGCTTACGAACTGGTTCGGCTGAAAGAGTTTGATGATGCGGTGACGGCATTTGAGGGCTTCTTAGCCGAGTTTCCTTTTGGACGTTATGCCCCCAACGCACATTACTGGATGGGTGAACTCTATTTGGTAATAACGCCGCCAGATCCAGAGCTGGCTCGTCAGAACTTTAAATTGTTATTGGATCAATACCCTGCAGATGCCAAAGTGCCTGATGCGCTGTACAAATTAGGACGGGTGCAGTTCATCAAAGGCAACAGGCAACGCTCGCGTGAATATTTAGACGAGGTGATTCGAGAGTACCCCTCACATGCCGCGGCGCAGCTGGCTCGACAGTTTTTATTGGAGAACTTTTGAGGGGTCGCCACCCGAAACCGTTATGCAACTGCGTATCACAGAGATTTTTCACTCCCTACAAGGTGAAGCGCGATCGGTAGGACTGCCGACGGTTTTTGTTCGCTTAACCGGGTGTCCGCTGCGCTGCCAATATTGTGACACCGCCTATGCTTTTTCAGGTGGTGAACTGATGACGGTGAATGCCATCCTCAGCAAAATTGAGACGTTCGCGTGTCGTCGTATTTGTGTCACTGGTGGCGAGCCCCTTGCGCAGCCCGGGTGCCTCTCGTTGTTGGATCAACTTTGCCATCTTGGATTTGATGTCTCGCTGGAAACTAGCGGTGCCCTGAGTATCGCCGAGGTGAACCAAGCGGTGAGTCGAGTCGTCGACATCAAGACGCCTGATTCAGGGGAAGTGCATCGTAACGATTGGTCCAACGTGGATCATTTGACGCCCAATGATCAAATCAAGTTCGTACTGTGCAGCCGCCAAGACTACGACTGGGCGAGAATGCGGATTGATGAAAAGCGGCTGACTGAACGGGTTTCTGATGTGTTGTTTTCCCCCAGCTTTGAGCAGCTTGACGCCGCGGTACTTGCAGACTGGATGCTGATGGACAGAGTGCCTGCTCGGCTACAAATACAGCTTCACAAACTGCTATGGCAGGATGCTCCCGGACACTAAATGGGGAGCAAACAATGAGACGCAGAGGGCTAGAGCCGTGAGTAAAGCGATCGTACTGACATCTGGCGGGCTAGACTCTGCCACTGTCTTGGCCGTGGCGCATGCTGCGGGTAAGGACTGCTTTAGCTTAAGTATCGACTACGGTCAGCGCCATCGGTCTGAGTTGGCCGCGGCTGAGCGCGTCGCAGCGCAATATACTGATGTCGAGCACCGCGTCGTGACATTGGACCTCTCTTTTTTAAGTGGTTCCGCGCTCACGGATGCGTCGGTGGCGGTGCCAACAACACCCTCAACCGGCATCCCTGTGACGTATGTGCCTGCAAGAAATACGATTTTTCTCTCGCTGGCATTAGGCTGGGCCGAAGTACTTGGCGCTGATGAACTTTATATCGGCGCAAACGCAGTGGATTATTCTGGTTATCCCGATTGCCGACCTGAATTTATTGAGGCGTTTAGTGCGATGTCGTCGCTAGCCACCAAGGCCGGTGTAGAGGGTTATCCCATACGAGTGGAAGCGCCGATCATCGCTATGAGCAAAGCAGACATTATTCAGCTAGGTATGCGACTCGGTGTCGATTACGCGCTAACCGTGTCTTGTTACCAAGCGGACTCGCTCGGTCGCGCCTGCGGTGTCTGTGATAGCTGTCGACTAAGACGGGACGGTTTTGCCGCTGCGGGGGTGCCAGACCCCACGCACTACAGTGATTCATCCACCGCTTAAACGATTTGGCTTCTCTCATGATCTTGAGACGAAAGCGCAATACGAGTCGGGTCGTCAGCGTGTCTTTTCGTTGCTTTGACGGCTCTTCTTGTTGACTGATCTGGGCGCGTTATCACCGGATCAAGGGGTGTTGAGGTGGAACAGAGGGGGGTAAGTGGGTTACGTGCCCAATTACCGGGGTTTTGATCGGTAAAGGACTTGAATTTTTATCCGGGGGCGTTAGCATACGCGCCTTGCCTGTTTTGGGCCGTTAGCTCAGTTGGTAGAGCAGTTGGCTTTTAACCAATTGGTCGCTGGTTCGAATCCAGCACGGCCCACCATTACAGAGAAACCACCCATCGGGTGGTTTTTTTTTGTCAGG
>Ga0233438_10003289_pt1 | contig 15066 bp, 14 predicted proteins | sample SI_123_September_FD_182720 | JGI IMG/M metagenome (GOLD analysis project Ga0233438, IMG submission 182720) | Seawater microbial communities from Saanich Inlet, British Columbia, Canada - SI_123_September2016_10_MG | ecosystem: Environmental > Aquatic > Marine > Inlet | place: Canada: British...
AGACATCTGTCACTATTGAGTGGTATAAGAATTTGTTTTATACACATTGGATTAAAAACAATTTTAAGAATTGTGATGGACAAATAAATCGATTTATTAAACTTAGAGGAGGTAAATATGTAGGTATAGAAAGCAACACTACTGTTGATTCAGGCACCAGGCTTGAGGCCTGGGATAGTTACGGCGAGCAAAAATTTTCACCGGAAATTAGGATTGGCAGTAATACTTTAATTGGCAATGACTGTCATATAAGTTGTGTAAATAGGATAGATATAGGAAATCATGTTGCAATTGCATCAAGATGTCTTATTGTAGATAATGTGCATGGTGATTTTAATATTGCAAATTTCACTTTTGCAAATGGCCCAGATGTTCCTGATGTTTTTTTGAAAAATGCGTTTACAAGAGACCTTTATTCTAAAGGACCAATTATTATTGAAGATAATGTTCATATAGGTGAAAATTGTACTATAATGGCAGGAGTTACAATAGGGCATAATTCAGTAATTGCCGCTAATACTGTAGTTTTAAGAAGTATTAAGCCTTTTAGTATGGTATTTGGGAATCCATCAAAATCCATTAGTTATTCAAATTAGAGCCTATAGAAAAAATCAGGCATAGGGTGTTCTAAAATTTTTGAGCTATCTCATTTTAAATATGGGAGCTAATCAGATATGATTTACTTTAGGTAGCGAAAAAATTCTTGGATGACATTTAATTTATCCGTAAACAAATTGGTTATTCACATTTATATTTAGTGTTATGGTTTCGTTCAATCAACTTCAAAAGAATTTAAAAAAGGATTTTTCAGATTTTAAAATTATAAAAGTGGCTATTTTGGGAGATACAGCTACCCAATTTTTAACACAAGCTTTGAAAGGTCTTGGTTACGTCAATGAAATTAATCTTGAAATCTGGGAAGCTGATTTCAATCAAATAGAAAGACAAGTATATGACCTTACTTCTGAGTTGTATGAATTCAATCCAGAAATAGTAATTGTATTTCAATCGTCACATAAATTATTAGGAAAATACAACAAGATTCAGCCAGACCAGCATCTATTGTTCGCTTCAAATGAATTGGATTCAATTGAAAACATGTATTCCATTTTGTCGAGTAATCTCGAGGCGAAAGTAATTCATTACAACTATACCGAGATTGATGACTCCATTTATGGGAATCATGCCAATAAAACGGAATTCTCGTTTTTATTTCAGTTGAGGAAACTTAATTATAAATTGATGTCATTAGCGTCAAATAAACCAAATTTATATTTATGTGATATTTCTTCGATACAAAATCAAGTTGGAAAACTAAACTTTTTTCAACCTTCCATATATATTAGTACAGAAATGGTTTTGAGTATTGATGTTTTGCCTAGAGTGGCTAATAAAACAATGGACTTGATTAATGCTTTAAATGGCAAGTTTAAAAAATGTATAATTATTGATCTAGATAACACAACGTGGGGTGGGATTATTGGTGATGATGGAATAGAAAATATTCAAATAGGTAGTTTGGGTATTGGAAAAGCTTTTTCTGAGTTTCAATCTTGGATAAAAAAATTAAAGAACAGAGGAATTATCATTGCGGTTTGTAGCAAAAATACAGAAGCTGTTGCGAAAGAACCTTTCGAGACACACCCTGATATGGTGTTGCGTATGAGCGATATTGCGGTGTTTAAAGCAAATTGGGAGAATAAGGCGGATAATATTCGTCAGATACAAAGCATTTTAAACATAGGATTTGATTCAATAGTTTTTATAGATGATAATCCTTTTGAAAGAAATATTGTTAGAGAAAATATTCCGGAAATTTGTGTGCCTGAATTGCCAGAGGATCCGGCAAATTATCTCGAATACTTATACGAGTTGAATCTGTTTGAAACGGTTTCTTTTTCAAGTGAAGATACTGATAGAACCAAGCTCTATCAAATAGAAGCAGAAAGAGTTAAAGTCCATCAAAAATTTACAAATGAGGATGAATTCTTAAAGAATTTAGAAATGCTTTCAAATGTTGAATCGTTTAATAAATTTAATACACCAAGAATTGCTCAACTATCTCAACGTTCAAATCAATTCAATCTCAGGACGGTTCGCTACACAGAAGTCGATATTGAAAGAATTTCAAGTTCCCAAGACTTTGTTACCTTCGCCTATACTCTCGAGGATAAATTTGGGGATAATGGTTTGGTTTGCGTAATTATTCTACACAAGGAAAATGAAAAAACACTATTTATTGATACTTGGTATATGAGTTGCAGAGTACTAAAAAGGGGAATGGAAAACTTTGTTTTAAATAATATAGTTCGATTTGCTAACGAAAACGGATTTGTGGCCCTTAGAGGTGAGTATTTACCAACAGTAAAAAATGCTATGGTAAAAGACCATTATGCCAATTTAGGGTTTAACAAAATGGAATCTGGTTTTATTTTAAAAGTAAAGAATTATCAAGATAAGAAAAGTTACATTAAAATCAAAAAATAGATTTATGAAAAGAAAGGACATACTATTTCAAATTAACGAAATTTTTATTGACACACTAGACAATGAAGATGTTGTGATTGAAGAAATCACACGGGCAATAGATGTAGATGAATGGGATTCTTTAACACACATAATGTTGGTTGTGGCAATTGAAAAAAACTTCAAAATAAGATTTACTTCTAAAGAGATTCTCAGTTGGAATAATGTTGGAAACATGATAGATTGTATACTGGAAAAGGGATAATGAACGTTGGAGATAAATTTGAAGAACATTTTGTAATAAAACAGGAGATTTACCAAGGTTTTATTGAAGTGTTTAAGGATAAGAATCCTTTGCATACAAATAAACAATTCGCTTTAGAGAAGGGATTTAATGAATTGGTGATGCATGGTAATATTTTGAACGGTTTTCTGTCTTACTTTATTGGGGTTAGGTTACCAACACGAGATGTTATTATTCATTCACAAGAGATTCAATTTAAGAATGCAGTCTATTTAAATGACGAATTACAGTTTAATGCTGAGGTTATTGGAATTTATGATTCGGTAAACGCAATTGAGTTTAAGTATAATTTTAAAAATGGGGAATCGAAAATTGTTGCTAAAGGTAAATTCCAAATTGGACTATTAAAATGAATATATTAATAACAGGTGGTGCTTCCGGATTGGGAGAAGCCATAACAAGAATTCTTGCAAAGAACAAGGCGCATACCATTTATTTTACTTACTCAAACTCGAAACACGGTGCGAAAATAATTGAATTGGATTTTACTAACGCATTATCAATTAAATGCGATTTCACAAATGCTGCAGAAGTTACTTCATTAGTTAATAACATTGATAATCTAAATATTGATGTCTTAATAAATAACGCATATGCTGGTAAAGCCATTCACACATATTTTCACAAGATACCTTATGATAATTTTAAGGGAGATTTTATTAATAATATTATTCCTACAATCCGTATTACGCAATCTATAATAGCTTCTTTTAGAAAGAAAAAAAAAGGTAAGATAATTACTGTATTAACCTCATTTTTAGTAAATACTTCTCCTTTGGGAGCATCTTGTTATGTGGCAAATAAAGCGTATTTAGAATCATTGGTAAAGTCATGGGCAAGCGAAAATATAAAATTCAACATAACTTCTAACTCAGTTTCACCTGGATTTATGCGAACCGGCTTAACATCAGAAGTTGACGAAAGAATAATTGAAAAAATGATATCTGATCATCCGTTAAAGAAAATATTAACTGTTGAAGAAGTTGCAGAGACTGTGCTTTACTTAACAATGGTAACATCACAAATTAATGGTGTAGATATAATTCTAAACGCAGGAACTAATATTAAATGAAAAAGACCAAGGTAGTGGCTTTTTATCTGCCGCAGTATCACACAATTCCCGAAAATGATAAATGGTGGGGTAAAGGATTTACAGATTGGACAAATGTAAAAAAAGCAAAACCATTATTTAATGATCATAAGCAGCCCGTGAAACCATTAAATGATAATTATTATGACTTATCAAATATTGCTATCCTTAAAGAACAAGCTGATCTGGCTAAAGAATACGGAGTTGATGGTTTTTGTTATTATCATTATTGGTTTAAAGGGCAAAAGTTACTTGAGAAACCGCTGGAAGCAATGTTAAGTGACAGAGAGGTCAATATTCCTTTTTGTTTGTCATGGGCTAATGATCCTTGGACTAGAGCATGGGATGGAGGGACAAAGGATTTTTTGATTCGACAGGATTATGGGTCAACAGAGGACTGGATAGACCACATTAATTATTTAATACCATTTTTCAGAGACACTAGATATATTAAAGTCGAAGAAAGGCCTGTATTTTTGATTTATAGAACAAAGGATTTTTCTAAATTTGATGAGATGATCGTTCTTTGGAATTCAATTCTAAAACGTAATAATTTAAAGGAATTATATATTATTGAAACTTTAAATGCTTTTCAGTCTCAACCGAACCTTAAAATAAGTGAAGCAGTAGTAGAATTTGAACCAATGATATCATTAAGTTCAGATCTCACGTTGAGAGAAAGAATAAATATTTTTATAAATAGAAAATTTATAACTGAAGTATATGACAAGCCAAGAATAGTTAGTTATGATTCTATTTGGAAAAAAATACTAAGTAGAAAACCCTCTAAATTTCTAAAGTTAAAAGATCAAAAAGTATTAATAAGATCTGGATTTGTTAACTGGGATAATACACCAAGGAAAAAGAATCGAGGCGTTGTTTTTAGTGGAGGAACTCCTGAGAAATTTGAGACTAACATGAGGAAATTATTGAACAAATCAGTACAAAGTAAAAGCGAATTTATTTTTATTAATGCATGGAATGAGTGGGCTGAAGGTTGTTATCTTGAACCAGATCAAACAAATGGATATGAATATCTAAATTCTTTAAAGAAAGCATTGAAAATCTAATAACCTATAATACTAATGAAAAAAAATTCTTCTTTAAATTCAGGGGATTTAAATTAAAATAACGAAATACTATGGATGACAGCAATAACTACTTCACTCGAAATAGAGAAGAAATGTTGGCTTTTTTGCCACAAGGATTTAATAATGTTTTAGAAATTGGTTGCGGAGAAGGAGAGTTTGGCCGATTAGTTAAAGAAGAACATATAACAAACTATACTGCTATAGAAGCTGATTTAGATTCTGCTAGAGTGGCAGAAAAGCATCTTGATCGCGTCTTAATAGGTGATGCTTTCGAGCAATTACAATTATTGGATGATAAAAGCTATGACTTACTAATTTGTAACGACATACTTGAGCACATTATATTGCCAGATGTTTTATTGAAAAAAATAAGAAGTAAAATGAAACCAAATGCAATTCTGGTATGTTCTCTGCCAAATTTTCGCGTTTTGGGAAATATGATTCATATTTTGGTAAAAAAAGATTTTGAGTATTCCGAATGGGGGATAAGAGATACAACACATTTGCGATTTTTTACAAAAAAAAGCATTAATAGATTTTTCACAGATAATGAATTTAAGATGGAAGAGATTAAGGGGATAAACCCGATTAATACTGTCAAAGCCGAAATTCCACTACGATTTCTTCATTTGTTGGGGCATGGGGATATGCGATATAACCAATATGCTATTGTAGCGAAATTTTAGATTGATTATTGTAATGAGAGTGATTTGAATGTATTTTGAGTAGTATCATAAACGTTATTTGATCTCAGAATAATGCTGGTATTGCTAGTTAAATTTGATGTTGTTGTTATTCAAATTGCTTGCCCTTTCTTGCCAAAATTTCTCACGGTTATTATTTATTTTATATGAATGTGTCGGTAATAATAGTCAATTACAATACAAAGGATTTGTTAGTTAATTGTATAAATTCGATTTATGAATGTACACATAATATTGATATTGAAATTATTGTAGTTGATAATGCGTCAGTAGATGGTTCGAATCGAGTCATTAAAGAGCAATACTCTAATGTTATTCTATTAGAATCCAAAAAAAACTTAGGATTTGGTAAGGCGAATAATCTTGGTGCAAAAATTGCAAAAGGGAAATATCTTTTTTTTCTCAACTCTGATACAATTATTCTCAATAATGCTATTAATTTATTCTTTCAGTTCAATGAAGAAAAGGAAAAGATATTGCAAATCGGCGTTACTGGTGGTATTTTAGTTGATGATAAAATTCAAGAAACCGCATCCTTCGGACCTCTTCCAACAAAAAGGGGTATGTTAAAATTTATTTTAGGACTCCTTCCTCCTTTTACAAAAATGACTGCAAATGAGTCTAGGTGTATAAATAATAATGGATATGTAGAAGTAGGATATGTTAGCGGAGCGGACATGTTTTTATCAAAATCGACTTTTGACAGAATAGGCGGTTTTGACTCAAATATTTTTATGTACTATGAAGAAACTGATTTACAATTTAGATTAAAACGCGCAAACTATTGTAACTACGTTATTGCAGGAACTCAAATAATTCACTTGGAGGGAGCTAGTTTTGGTTCAGTAAAAAAAAATAATATAAAAAGACTGATGGTTGTAAAAAGTATGATGTATTATTTTAAAAAACATTCAGATCACATATCCTTTTTCCTCTTTAAGGTGGGGTTTCTTACCGTTAGAGTTACAACCATGCTGGATCCAAGTTATTCTTGGAGAGAAAAGAAAGAATATATATTACAAATTATAAGGTCATGAAATTGTCTGAAGACTATTTCATATTTTAAATAAATTAAATGTAATTACTTATGAACATGAATTATGATAATAAAATATTGCTAATAACAGGTGGTACCGGCTCTTTCGGAAATGCTGTATTGCAATATTTCATTAACTCCAAAATCAGAGAAATCCGAATTTTTAGTAGGGATGAAAAGAAACAAGATGAAATGCGAAAGAGATATCAAAGTCATAAACTGAAATTCTTTCTTGGTGATGTACGTGATATTAATTCAATTCATGAAGCGATAAAGGATGTGGATTATGTTTTTCATGCGGCGGCTTTAAAACAAGTTCCAAGTTGCGAGTTTTTTCCATTACAAGCGGTCGAAACAAATATTCTGGGCGCGTCAAATGTTCTTGAATCTGCGTATAGGAATAACGTAAGTAAGGTTGTTGTTCTAAGCACAGATAAGGCCGTATATCCTGTAAACGCAATGGGGATATCAAAAGCAATGATGGAAAAAGTGATGGTAGCAAAATCAAGATGTCTAGATTCCGGTAAGCAAGTTTTCTGCGGTACAAGATATGGCAATGTAATGGGTTCTCGAGGATCAGTTATTCCATTATTTATTAGTCAAATAAAGGAAGGGAAACCTATTACAATCACTGATCCATCAATGACACGATTTTTGATGTCACTTGATGAATCCGTTAACCTAGTCACATATGCTTTTAACCATGCTCTCCCGGGGGATATTTTTGTTCAAAAAGCTCCTGCTTGTACGGTATTAGTCCTAGCAAACGCACTGAAAGAGATATTCAAATCAAAAAGTGAAATTATCATAATTGGTGCACGACATGGGGAAAAAGTTCATGAAACACTTTGCAATCGGGAAGAAATGGCAAAAGCTATAGATATGGGTTCCTATTATAGAATACCAGCTGATAATAGAGACTTAAACTATTCATTAAACTTAGAGGAAGCAACAGAGACGATTGAGATGGTGGATGAATACAATTCGTTCAATACAAAACAACTAAATGTCAATGAAACAATAGATTTGTTGCTAGGATTGGAAATCATAAAAGACGAACTGAAATAATCCACAATGAGAGTTGGAGTGACAGGACAAAATGGGTTTATAGGTACGCACTTGTTTAACACGTTAAATCGGGATAAGGCGAGATTTGAAACAGTTCAATATCAAAATGATTTTTTTGAAAACCAATATTTATTAGAAGATTGGGTTGCAAATTGTGATGTAATTGTACACTTAGCTGCAATGAGCAGACATGAAGTGTCAAATGTTGTTTACGATACTAATATCGAATTAGTAAACAAATTAATTGCGGCACTTAATAATACAAATTCAAAACCTCAAATTATTTTCGCATCGAGTATTCAAGAAGAGCTTGATACAGAATACGGAAGATCTAAGAGAGAGGGCCGTATTTTATTAGACGAGTGGGCCAAGAAAAATAATGCTATGTTTCTAGGTATAATTTTACCCAACATATATGGCCCACTTGCACGACCTAAATACGCTTCGGTGATAGCGACATTTGCATATCAGCTTACACACAATGAGATTCCCGAAATTATTATTGATACGGAATTAAACTTAATATACATCATGGATCTAGTGGATATAATTATACAATGTATGATTAACAAAACGAATAATTCATACTATATAGTGTCACCCACACATCAGAAAAAAGTTTCTATTGTTTTGAATCAATTAGAGTACTATAGTGAGTGTTACTTGAAACGTGACGGTTTACCAAATATTATTAGCCAATTTGATCGTAATTTATATGATACTTTCATAAGCTACATTGATTAGCGGAGGAGTTTTTTGTGTAAATTAAAAATATTATTTACGAAAGCAATACTTAAAAACTAATTTCATCAAAATGCTTAAAGTAATACTAGTAGGGTCATTTAGTATTGGTGCTTTTGAGCATTGTTATGCTTCAGCCTTTAGAGATAATAATTGTGAGGTAATTACCTTCGATATATCCGAGGCGATCAACAAGAATTGTAGATTAGGAAAGATCGGTCAGTTGTTTAATAAGTTTGTTCCTGTAGAACCATGGATAAGAAAAGCTAACCGTGAAATGATATTAAAAATAAAACAATCCAATCCTGACATATTAATAGTTTTTGGGCAAAACGGAGTCTTAACTAGTGCTTTGGCGGAGCTAAAGACAATAGATCAGATTAGTCTGGTTTACGTTTGGCAAGATGCCTTTTTAAACATGGGAAATAATCAAATAAACTCTCTTCGACTATATGATTTAATCTGTTCGTACAGTAAAAATAGCATTACAGCGTTACAGGAACTAGGCGGTAAAAAAGTCATATGGCTACCTCTGGGAGCTGATGCTCATCTACTTTCAGGAGTTAAAGTACGTGAAGAGTTTCGATGTGATATTGCTTTTATTGGTCAGTGGCGCCCGGAAAGAGAAGATGTTGTTTCGGCCCTGATTAACCAGATACCTGGTATCTCGGTTAAACTATGGGGCCCGGACTGGAAAAGACGTTCCAAGGATGAAAAAATAATTAAAGCGTGGCAAGGACGCTCATTGTATGGAAAAGAATTTGCCCAAGCTATAGTTTCTGCTAAACTTAATCTAAATATTATCGACGTTACAAACTACCCAGCTGCAAATATGCGATTCTTTGAAATACCTTGTGCAGGGGGCCTCCAGATCAGTTCAGTATGTCCTGAAATGGAATCCGAATTTAAGAATGGAGAAACCACCTTTTACTTTAAAAACCATTCAGAATTGGCAGAAATTGTCAAATCATTATTGAATGATGAATCAACCATCGATCTGGTACGGCGTAAAGCAAATATTAAAATCATGGAAGGTCATACTTATAAACATCGTGCTCAGGAGATTCTTGAATCATTGAATTTTAATTAATGGACCATTTTGTTTGAAGTAAGGATGGAATTGCATTTACTATGATCTATTGTGGAAATTATTCTTATCATATGAATCTATGTTTAGAGGCAGTAGGGTACTTTTTTATTACGATAATATATGATTATAACTAATAAGACTAAGATTGTATATTTAGGCTATAACCATATGCTTAAGCACAAACGCGGTGTTGAGAATGTTATAGACTTTCAGTCAAGAGCCAGTTTAAGTATTTGTAATTATTACATACATTGGGATGATGAAACGAAGGCTTATAGATATCAAAATTTAATTTGTATTGGGATAGAGAAAAACATCTTCTGGTTTTTGCGATTAAATATAATTTTGCATATCATAAAGAGAAGGGATGGGGAGATATTTATTCATTCTCATAATCCGTTAATGAGTATTATGAGTTTTTATCGGAGTAATTTATTTACAATTCATGATGCTTTGTATTATTTAGCAAGTGCGACAAAACACAAATTAAATAAGGTGTTCTATCTTCTTGAGAAATTTTTATATTTAAGAATTAACTATGTTCATTTTATTTCTAATTATTCCAAGAAAATGAGTCTGATTGATGGCAATAAAAATTGTAGTATAATTCCGAATACATCGCATCTTGAGGCATTTGCTACGGATAATATTCCTGAAAGTAATCGAACAAAAACATTAGCTAAAGTAACTAAAATATTTATAGTTAGGAGTATTGAGGAAAGAGCCTTAATTAATTTAATTATAGATGTGGCTGACAAATTAAAGACAGAAAAAATTGAATTTTTTATAGCAGGAAAAGGGCCGTTACTAGTTTTTTATAGAGATAAAATAAAAGAATTGGGATTAGAAAATATTGCCCTTTTAGGGTATGTTAATGATGACTGTTTGATACAATATTACCAAGATTGCGATTTAGTTTTAGTATCTGCCGCGTATGGAGAGGGCTTTGGTCTGCCCATAATTGAGGGTTATTTGTATAATAAACCTGTAATAGCTTCTAATGTTTGTGCGATTCCTGAAGTTATTATTTCGAGTGATTTTCTTTTTGATAATACGGTTGATAGTGTTATTTCAAAAATCTATTTTGCGAGAGATCAAAAAGAAGTAAAGTATCGGAATTATTACGATGAACTTTTTTCAAACGCTGCTGTTATATCAAAAATGAATAAATTATATAAAACACTCTGTTAGTGGAGGTTTATATATTTACATTATTTGTCATCTATGTTTTTGGTTTTATAGAATTAACAGAAAATGTTTCTTTCAGACAACGTAATTGGTTGGAGATGGTTATATACATAACGATCGTAATTCAAGTTGGATTGAGGTGGGAGACAGGAACAGACTGGGAGCCTTATTTAAATAACTTTCAAAACGTAGATAGTTACGACTCCGTTCTTTTATATGCCTTGAATGGTTTTGAAATTGGTTATGGGACTTTTGTTTTTCTCATAAAAAAAGTATTTGATAGTTATAGTTTTTTTCTATTGCTTAATGCTTTAATCTTTTATTGGGGAATTTTTAGAATGGCTAAGAAATATAGTCCTTATTTTTTTATTACCTTGTTATTTTTCTATGCTACCAATCTTGGAATGGTTGGTTCTAACCGTCAGTTGTTGGCAATAATTATTTGTTTATGGTCTTTAGAATATGTTTTTTATCGAAAACCATTAAAGTTTTTTGCTACAGTTGGTTTTGCGTTTTTATTTCATACTACAGCACTTTTATTTGGTATTTATTATTTTTTGAATAGAAATTTCAAAACGGTGACAGTAGTTTCTGTTTTGATTATATCAATTATTATCGGATTAACGAGTTGGCCAATTTTTTTGTTTACTGAAATAAGTGGTTCTTTGGGAGATATAGCAGCGTCTAAAACTGCATTCTATCTTGAAGGAGGAAAAGATGTTTGGTCTAGTCAAAGTTTAAGTGTTTTGGGTTTAATAAAAAGATTATTACTTCTTGCGATTTTTACTTACAACTATCCTTTTTTAACGACAAGGTTAAATTATTATAAAGTATTGTATAACGGTTATATTTTTGGAATGGTTATTTACTTTATCTTTGCTAATTCATTGTTAATTCTTGTAAATAGAGGATCTTTGTACTTCAATTTAATGGAGAGTTTGTTAATTTCATGTCAGTTTTTGGTCTTTTATAAGAATTGGGATAGGAAATTCGTCTTTTTGATCCTGTTATTAATTTCAACAGTATTTTTGTTTCAATCAATATCTGCATATCCTGAGTTATTTGACCCTTACAAAGGCTTGTTTTATAATGTTGACTTGAAAAGAGAAATGTTTTGATTTGGAATAATAGTGACGAATTAATTAAGTATGAGAGTAATTATTGATTTAATAGCGTTCTCGCTTCAAAAATCTGGAGGTATATCAGTGTATTGGCATGAATTTATGAATCGAATTCTAGTTCAATCAGATGTTGATTTATTGTTTATCGATGAGAACAGTCATAACGAAAATATTTTCAGAACGGATTTAGAAATCGAAGGGAAGCGTATTCTTAATAACGAAGTTGCATTGGTTAATCTTTTGTCAAGATATCGAGATATTGACTTAAAAATTCGTGGCTCTACCTTCATCTTTCATTCAACTTATTACAGAACATTAAGTAAAGTCGTAAAAAAGAGGAACAATGTAAAGGAGATTGTAACTGTTCACGATTTTACGTATGAATACTTTAGTAGTGGATTGAAGAAAATCGTACACTGCCACCAGAAGAAAAAAGCTATTGAATCAGCAGATATTGTAATATGTATTTCGGAAAATACTAAAAGAGATTTGCTTCATTTTTACCCGGAATTCAGTTGTAAAGATATCAGAGTTGTTTATAATGGTGTTTCGACGGATTATTTCGTTCTACCAGAATTGAAAAATACTCAAGTTATGTCTCCCTATTTCTTGTTTGTCGGATCAAGAGCTGGTTACAAAAATTTTGATTTTTCAGTAAAATGTATAGCTCAAACAGAAAAATTTTCACTTAAGATTGTAGGCTATAGTTTAAGTACAAAGGAATTAGAAATGTTAAATGCACTGATGCCAGGACGTTGGGAAATATTGACTAACATGCAGAATAAATCTTTGAATAAGCTTTATAATAGTGCTTATGCGCTAATTTATCCCTCATCATATGAAGGGTTTGGAATACCTATATTAGAAGCCATGAAAACTGGATGTCCGTTTATAGCTTTAAATGCCTCATCAATTCCTGAAGTAGCTGATTCTGCGGGTGTTTTAATCGAAAGGTTGGAAATTGCACTTTTTAATGAAGCACTGATAACAATTGATTCAGATAGAGAAGAACTAATTCAAAAGGGTTTTAATCGAGCGAATGAATTTTCTTGGGATAAATCATACACGGCAATATATAATATATATAAAGAGCTGAGTAACTTGTAGTATCCAATTATAAGAAACAATTAAATTAAACACAGAATAAATCAGACGATATGAAAAAAGTAATAGTATTAGGAGGTGGAGGATTTATTGGTGGTCATCTTTCAAAAAGATTAAAAGAAGATGGTTGTCATGTAAGAATAGCTGATATTAAAAACCATGAGTTTTGGAATCATGATGAAATTTGTCACGAATTTATAAAATGCGATTTAACAGATTCGAATAATGTTAAATTGGTCATTTCTGAAAATTGTGATGAAGTATATCAGCTTGCTGCTGATATGGGTGGAGCTGGTTATATTTTTACAGGAAATAATGATGCAAATGTTATGCATAGTTCCGCTTTAATTAATTTAAATGTAGCACAAGAGTGTGTAGTTAAAAAGGTAAAAAAAGTTTTTTATTCATCATCAGCATGTATGTATCCTGAGCACAATCAATTAGACCCAAAAAATCCTAATTGTGTTGAATCCTCAGCATACCCAGCCAATCCAGATTCAGAATATGGTTGGGAGAAACTATTTAGTGAACGTCTATTTTTTGCCTTTAATCGAAACTATAATTTAGATGTAAGAGTTGCAAGATTTCATAACATATTTGGTCCTCAAGGAACCTGGAAAGGCGGGAAAGAAAAGGCACCAGCAGCAATGATTAGAAAAGTTGCAGAATGCTCTAGTGACGGAAGTATTGAGGTATGGGGTGATGGATTACAAACAAGAAGTTTTTTATATGTATCTGAATGTGTAGAGGCAGTATTGAGATTAATGAATTCTAATTTTTTGGGTCCAGTTAATATTGGTTCTGAAGAAATGGTGTCAATTAATGAATTGGCAAAAATGGCAATTGATATTTCGGGTAAGTCGCTAAGTATAGTCAACTTAGGTGGACAAGCCTTTGTGGATAAATATGGTTTTCAATGTCCGACAGGTGTAAGAGGAAGAAACTCGGATAACACTTTGTATAAAGAAAAATTAGGCTGGGAAGTTTCACAGTCATTATTTGAAGGGATGAAAGAGACTAGTTCTTGGATTAGTGAACAAGTTAGACAGTCAAAAAAGACATCAATTTAATTTGAGATAAATCACTGTTGCTAAGTTCTAAGTAGCGGGATTTTTCTCTTTTATTTTATTCTAAAATAAAAGCAGACTTTGAAGATACTATTAATCACACAAGTTTATTATCCCGATACCGTTTCAGTTTCTCAGCATTTATCGGATTTTGCTGATCATTTGCAAAATAGCGGACATGATGTTTCAGTTTTTACAAGTAAGTATCCTTACGAGGAAAAAAATACAAAGTATCTAGATTTTGAAGTTGTAAATAGGGTTAAGATATATAGAATAGGCCAATCGAAACTTGGTAAAAAGAATTCGTTTTTTAGAATAATTGATTTCTTTACTTTTACATTTAATATAGCAATTAAGTTATTGTTTGTAAAGAAAAATAATTTTGACATTATATTGGGAACAACAGTTCCGCCATTATTGTCTTTTATAGGAGTGGTATTCTCTAAGTTCCATAAAATTCCATTCTACTACTGGGTTATGGATTTACAGCCGGAATTATCTATCGCTTCTAATTTAATGAAAAAAGATTCCTTGGCTGCTAAGTTTTTTACTGCTATCGGAAATTACAGTATTAGAAAATCAAAAACAATTGTTTCTCTGGATATATTTATGACCAATTACTTGATTGAAAGAGGAGCAAAAAAATCAAATATCTTGACTATTCCGGTTTGGCCTATAATGGACCGGATGTATGAAGGTAAAAGAAAAGAAAATCCGTTTAGAATCGAGAATCGGTTTGAAGATAAAATTGTAGTAATGTATTCAGGGAATCATGCCTATGTACATCCGTTAGATACTTTATTGAATGTGGCAAAATTATTAGTGAAAGATAATCGTTTTTTGTTTGTCTTTGTTGGTGGAGGTGTTAGGAAGAAAGATGTGTCGGATTTTAAACGTATAAATAAATTAGATAATGTGATGCAACTCCCTTTTCAGCCTAGAAAAAATGTTCATATCTCTTTAGGTTCATCTGATCTACAAGTTGTTATAATGGGA
>Ga0233438_10003291_pt1 | contig 15059 bp, 10 predicted proteins | sample SI_123_September_FD_182720 | JGI IMG/M metagenome (GOLD analysis project Ga0233438, IMG submission 182720) | Seawater microbial communities from Saanich Inlet, British Columbia, Canada - SI_123_September2016_10_MG | ecosystem: Environmental > Aquatic > Marine > Inlet | place: Canada: British...
CAAATTATGCCTTTCAATGAAACCTTTCCTCTGAAAGATCTTCGCGAAGCTCTGCAGTTTTGGTATGAAAAAACAAAACGTCAAATTACCTATGAATATGTTGTTTGGGATGGTATCAACGATACTGTAAAGGATATTCAAGCCCTAATTGATTTTTGTAAATTTGCTCCAAGTAAGGTCAATATTATCGAATATAACCCCATTGATGATGGAGAGTTTCAGCAAGCTAATAAATCAACAATTGACCGTTATGTGTCGATGCTTGAAGCCAATAATATTACCGTAACTGTTCGTCGTTCACGAGGAAAAGATATTGATGCAGCTTGTGGTCAATTAGCCAATAAGGCCTAAAAATTAGGGGGCTGGATTCGGAATTTTAGCATGAATTTCATTAATCTTTCCCAACGTATCTTCACACAATTTCATGTCTACACTATCAATGTTTTCCTTGAGTTGTTTCAAATTTGTAGCACCAATAATATTACTAGTGACAAATGGGCGTTGATTTACAAATGCCAATGAAAGTGTTGTTAATGAAATACCGATATCATTTGCTAATGCTAAATACTGTTGTGTTGCTTCTGTTGATTGAGCGCTGCTGTAGCGAGCAAATCTTGGGAACAACTTCAATCGTGCATTATCATCGGCAGAGCCATCAATATACTTTCCAGAAAGCACACCAAAAGCCAATGGCGAATAGGCCAATAATCCAATATTTTCTCGAAGAGATATTTCGGCTAAATCTCCTTCAAAAACACGATTTAATAGCGAATAAGCATTTTGAATGGTGCTGACTTTTGGTAAATGATCTTTTCGAACTTCCTCAACATAGCGCATTGTACCCCAACCTTTTTCGTTGGAAATTCCATAAGCTCTAATTTTCCCAGATTGTACCATTTTGTTGAGTTTGTGAAGGACTTCATTAAAATTGTCCGACCATGGGTCGTTTGGGCTAGGCTTGAAATCTCTAACGCCAAAAGTATTGGTATGCCTTTCTGGCCAATGCAATTGGTACAAATCAATATAATCTGTTTGGAGTCTTTTGAGTTCGAGCTCTACAGCGTCTTCGATGGATGTACCACCAAAACCAGTGGTTCTAATGTGAGCAGTATAATCACCAGGGCCAGCAACTTTGCTCGCAAGAATTACACGGTCTCTGTTATTGTTTTTTTTCAGCCAATTTCCAATGATTGTACTCGTACGTCCTTGAGTTTCTTTTGATGCAGGAACAGGATATAATTCTGCAGTATCAATAAAATTGACACCACGCTCCAACGCATAATCCAGCTGATTAAACCCCTCTGCTTCTGTATTTTGATTGCCCCAAGTCATAGAGCCAAGGCAAATCTTACTGACTTTAATATCGGTATTTGGAAGTGATGTGTATTTCATTAATTATTATTATTTAAAAGTTTAGAGATTTCATCGAGTTTTGGCGTCAAAACAACTTCAATACGTCTGTTTTTCGCCTTACCTTCTGAGGTTTGATTTGTTGCAATTGGTGCATACTCACTACGTCCAGCTGCGGTTAAATTTTCAAGATTAATCGCATCATTTTCGCTCAAAATAGAAATGATAGAGGTTGCACGTTTTGTTGATAAATCCCAGTTCCCAGAAATTTGACCTCCATTTGAAAACGGAACATTGTCGGTGTGACCTTCTATTAAAACAGCAATTTCTGGATTTTCGCCAAGAACCTTTCCGAGTTGTACAATGGCTTTGCGCCCTTCAGACCCTACAGACCAACTTCCAGATTTAAACAGAAGCTTATTTTCCATAGAGACATAAACTTTTCCATTGCGTTGCTCTACAGTCAAACCTTTACCTTCAAATGCAGTAAGTGCGCTAGAAATAGCATTTTTCAAATCCGTCATTGCTTGATCCTTGGCTGCGATGAGTGCTTCCAGTTCTGCAATGCGTTGCGAACGATCTTGCATGTCTGCCTCCAGACGCATCAAGCGGTCATTTTCTACAGCTAGTGCTTGTTCTTTTGCCTCTAATTGAGCAAGAAGTTCCCTGTTTTTTTGTGCATTTTCTTCAATAGATTTAGAACTATTTTGTTCTAATGCAGAGTACGCAGCATCTAAATTATCGTATTTCTTTTGTAGCGCTACAACGTCTTGAGCTAGTTTGTCGCGTTCGGACTGTACTTTATCAAAGGTGTCTTGAAGTGAGGCCAGTTGCTGCTCGAGATCTTTTTTCTGAAGAATTTCTTGATCATTACTGCCAGATAACTCATCATAATCTGATTTTAATGTATTGTATTTGCCTTCAAGTTCTTTGTATAATTTTGAAGACACACAAGAAGTGGTAGTAAGTGCAAATACAGATAAAAAAATGTAGTATTTAAACATGATTTTTATTTTTATGGATTTAATTCTAATAATACTGGGCAGTGATCGCTATGGACTGCTTCAGAAAGTATAACGGCTCTTTTAATGTTTTCTTTTAAGGGATTTGAAACTAGTGTATAATCCAGTCGCCATCCTTTATTGTTGGCGCGAGCATTGGCTCTATAGCTCCACCAACTGTACTGGTGTGGGGCTTTGTTCAGTTCACGAAAAGCATCAACAAATCCACTATTCAAAAAGGAGCTCATCCAAGCGCGTTCTTCTGGTAAAAACCCAGACACATTTTTGTTGCGCACTGGATCGTGGATATCGATAGCTTCGTGACAAATATTATAATCACCACAAATGACTAAATTTGGCAGCTCTTTTTTCAACGCGTTAATGTAGGATTGAAACAATTCCATATACTCAAATTTGTGTTCTAAGCGCTGAATATTTGTTCCGGAGGGTAAATACAAACTCATAACAGAAACACCTGTAAAATCTGCGCGTATGTTTCGTCCTTCATAATCCATAGACTCAATTCCAGTGCCAAAAACAATATTTTTTGGCTCAGTTTTAGATAAAATTGCAACCCCGCTATACCCTTTTTTTTGGGCACTAAACCAGTAGTTATAGGGATATCCTGCAGCTTCAAACACACTTAAATCGAGTTGATCTTCTTGTGCTTTTATTTCTTGTAAACAAATCACATCTGGATCGGTAGCAACCAACCATTCCAAAAACCCCTTTTTTAGAGCAGCTCGAATCCCATTGACGTTATATGAAACAATTTTCATAAGTGATATAATATTTTAGCTAAAATAATTAAAGCCTTACTTTTACGCTAAAGATTTTTTGAGTTTTATTGAAAAGTATCAGTAAAATATTTTCGTTTTTTTTTAGTTAAAACTAAGTATGCACAGGTTTTTGATTTCTGTATTTTTATTCTCATCATCTTTTGTATTGGCACAAGACTCAAAGGGATTGCGACAAACAAAAAAAATGAAAGTCCAAAAAACCATTGTTTTAGATAGTGTAAGCATTAACCCTACTTTTTTTGAAATCATCGATGCCAACGGGATTTCTTTAGATAGCGCCTTTTATGCAATAGATTTTAAAAAAGCAACTGTAAATTTTAAAAATACCCTACCACAAACAGATTCAATTGAAGTCAGCTATTTGCGTTATCCTAAATTTTTAACAAAAACCTACAAGCAAGTTGACCGCTCAGTTATTGTGAATTCAACGGGGACTTTAGATAAACTCTACCAAATATCAGAGTTAAACAATGCTCAGGAAGTTGTCCCTTTTGATGGGCTATCGACTTCGGGTAGTATTTCAAGAGGAGTAACCATTGGCAACAATCAGAACTCTGTATTGAATAGTGAGCTTGATTTACAAATTAGTGGAAAAATTAGTGAAAAAGTAACACTTAGAGCATCAATTCAAGATGCTAATATTCCTCTACAACAAAGTGGTTATTCTCAGCGGTTAGATGAGTTTGATCAGGTTTTTATAGAAGCTTTTACAGATCAGTGGGCGTTGCGTGCAGGAGATATAGATTTGGAAAATAACAGTTCTTATTTTGCAGAATTTTCAAAACGAGTGCAAGGCCTTTCTGTGCGTTCTGTGTTTCAACACAAAAATTCGGAAACAACAGCCCATGCATCTGGAGCATTGGTGCGTGGTCAGTTCATTTCAAGTCAATTTGTAGCTCAAGAAGGGAATCAAGGCCCCTACAAGCTCAAAGGGCCAAACAACGAGTTGTTTGTGTTAGTTGTTTCTGGAAGCGAAACGGTGTATGTCAATGGTATTGCTTTGGAGCGTGGAGCCACTAAAGATTATAGTATTGATTATAATGCTGGAGAAATTGTTTTTAATCCGACATATCCAATTACTTCTGAAATGCGTATTACTGTTGATTATCAATATAGCGAACGGAATTATACAAGGTTTGTTGGGTATGCTGCTGTACAACAGTACTCGGATAAACTAAAGTTGGGGTTGTCATTTTACAATGAAAATGATTTGAAAAATCAACCCTTACAACAAAATTTAAATGCCAATCAAGCTGAAATATTGTCCAATGCGGGTGATGACAATTCACAGATGACCGCATCGTCGGCGACGCCAACAGAGTTTAGTGAAAATAGAATTTTATACAAAAAAGACATCATTGAAGGAGAAGAAGTTTTTGTATTTTCTAACGATTCAGAGGACAGTTTATATCAGGTAAATTTTTTGTTTGTCGGCGAACAGCAAGGAGATTATGTGTTGTCGAGCTCTGCAGCAATTTCTAATATTTATACTTATGTATCGCCAATATCTGGACAAAAACAGGGAAGCTATGCGCCTATTGTACAACTTGTCGCACCAGTAAAATTACAGCTTGCTGTCCTGAACGGATCGTATAAACCAAATGAAAAAACTACAGTTGGCTTTGAGTTGGCTACAAGTAAGAATGATCTTAATACATTTTCGACGATTTCAGATGACGATAATGATGGTTTTGCCGCACGTTTTGCTGTAGATCAACACCTTCTTAAAACGAGTAAATGGAATATTAATGTGGATTCTGAGTTAGATTTTATCCAAAAAGATTTTAGAAATTTAGAGGGCCTATATAATCCAGAGTTTAATAGGGATTGGAATTTAGATCAGCCCACAAGTAATCAGGTAGTTTCAGATTTTGGAGATCAACTTTTTGTGACCACAGGAGTTTCTTTTTATAACTCGGATTTTAATCAAATTAATTATCAATATCAACACCTAAATTTTTCAAAAGAATTTAATGGAAATCGTCATGTTTTAAACTCAAATATACGTTTGAATAATGTTGAGTTTCGAACACATTCTAGTGTTTTGAATACGGGTGGAACGCAAACACGATCGACATTTTTCCGTTCTCTATCTCAGCTCAAATATGATATCGGAATATTTTGGCCTGGAGTGAAATTTTCTACAGAGCAAAACAAAATCACTCAACTTCCATCAGAAGAGTTAGACCTTCAAAGTCAGAGGTTTAGCGCATACGAAACATTTGTGGGCGTTGGAGATTCTACCAAAGTTTTTGTCAAAATAGGGTATATCAAACGAATGAATGATAGTGTTCAAAACAATACTCTAAAACGCATAAACACATCGGATACCTATTACGCCAAAACTCAAATGATTCAAAACCAAAATACTAATCTGAGTCTGTATGCAAATTACAGAGTGTTCAGGCCGGATGATGCTAATTTATCAAATCAAAAAACGCTAAATTCAAGATTATTTTACAATCAAAAATTGTCAAAAAACCTCCTTCAATGGCAAACGCTTTACGAAACCAGTTCGGGCCAGTTACCACAGCAAGATTTTACATATGTTGAAGTAGAACCAGGTCAAGGGAGTTTTGTGTGGTTTGATTATAATGCTAATGGAATTCAAGAACTTGAAGAGTTTGAGATCTCCCAATTTCAAGATCAAGCGACATATATTCGGGTGCTTTTGCCAAATCAAGTTTATCTCCGAACGCATCAGAATCGCTTGAGTCAAACCCTCACTATCGATCCTATTCAATGGAGTGGATCTTCTAACAACACCAAACGTTTTTGGTCTCATTTTTATAATCAAACTACATTTTTAATAGATAGAAAAGAGCGCAATGATGGCCAGGATATAAATTTAAATCCATTTCAATCTACATCAGAAAATCAACTTGCTTTACAATCTAATTTTCGAAATCAACTATTTTTCAATAGAGGGAAACAGCGTTATACCGTGTCCTATAGTTTTTCGGGGTCTGAGTTAAAAAATGTTTTGTCTTTTGGGTCTATTGCTCAAAAAGGCTATGCACATCAGTTGAATTTTACGCATAAAATTCAGCAACAATGGCTTTTGAATTTTCAATTTAATTTAGATAATAATAAATCTGAAAGCGAAAATTATTCCTCTAAAAATTTTGAATTAGACCAAATATTGATGCATCCAAAAATATCATATTTGCTTGATGATAATAAGCGTTTTGATATTTTTTATCAATTTCAACAAAAAGACAATTTAATTAATGACAATGAACATTTGAAGCAGCACAAACTTGGATGTTCTGCTGTGATGAATCAAGACACAAACGCTTCTTTTTCTGCAGAGTTTAACTATTTTTCTAATGCTTTTGAAGGCAATGCAAACACACCTGTAGCCTATCAAATGATGGAAGGGTTGCAGCCTGGAACAAATTTTACTTGGTCTTTAATTGCACAAAAAAAACTCACTAAATTTTTGGATTTAAATTTGAATTATTTTGGAAGAAAAACCGAAACGAGTAGAACAATTCATACGGGCACAGTACAATTGAAAGCTTATTTTTAGTGTGGTATAATTTTTGATATGTTAGAGATATTTCAAATCTAACATATTATGAAATATTCATTTTCAATTCTCATTCTTTTTTTATCCATTCAATGTTTTAGTGCTCAAACAGAGTTTTCATCCTCAAAAGATATTTTTGAGCGTCGCCATGAAGTAAAACTAGAAATAGTGAAGCTAATGGCCATGCCTATGATTGAAACTACTTACGAATATGTTCATGATCGAAACAAAGGCTATGGCGCTACTTTGTTGTTTAATTTAAACCGTAATAAAAGAGCTGACTATCCGGAATATTTTTCTTTTACACCTTTTTTCAGAATGTATTTTGATCGCGATCAGCAATATGGTGCAAAGGGGTTTTTTGTTGAAGCTTTTACCTCTTTATATTCTGGGGTAGACCAAGATAGTTTTACCTCAAAAGAAAACGATTATTTTGAAACTTCTCTGGGTTTTTCTATTGGCCAAAAATGGATCAATAGGGGTGGGTTTGTTTTTGAAGTTCGACTTGGCGTTGGAAGGAATTTACTAGGAAATTCTAGTGTAGATTTTATGCTTAAAGGAGGTGCATAAGTAGGCTACCGTTTTTAAAAATCACTTAGCGTCTTAATGTAAAATGCGATCTGAATTCTTTTTCATTTCCATTTTCATCGTAATACGTCACCAAAAACCAATAGTCGCTTGTAGGCATAAGCGCATTATTATAAACACCATTCCAGCCTGCATTTGAAGTTTTGAATTGTTTGAGGAGCTTTCCAAAGCGGTCAAATATCGTCACCAAACCTGTACGGTTTCTTAGGCATTTTATATTCCAAAAATCATTGAATCCATCCCCATTAGGGGTAAAGAATTTAGGGTACGATAAAATAGTAACAACAGATTCTGGTTCGTTGCTACAACCCTCAGCATCTCTCACTTTTATTGTATGCTCTTGACACCCAACGACATTTTGAAAAATAGAATTTGTTTGCCAACTTCCACCATCCAATTGATATTCATAATTACCACTCCCACCGCTCACTGTAACTTCAATAATTTGATTACTATCAAAAGGCTCTGAAGTATTTTCTGTCGAAACCGCCAGCGTATTGATTGGGTTCACTTCAACAGTTTCAGTTGTTGCATTTGCACACTGTCCTGGGTCTGGAGTAAAGGTGTATGTTGTAGTCGCTAAGTTATTGACTGCAGGACTCCAGGTTCCGGTAATACCTTCTAAAGAAAACGTTGGCAATGCCCCTATCGTTTCACCAATACAAATATCATCTATTGAGAATGTTGGAGTTACTTGTGGTAATACGGTTATTTCAAGTGTTGTTTCTACAACACAAGTACCACTATTTGGTGTAAACGTATAGATTGTTGTGGTTGTGTTATCTATTGTTGCTGGATCCCAAGTCCCTGTTATGCCATTATTTGAAGTTGTTGGCAAAGGTGCTATTGTATCACCAGAACAAATAGGACTTACTGCTGTGAAAGTTGGCGTTACCAAAGGATTCACGACCAACTGAACAGGCGCAGGGGTTGTGGCACATTGTCCTGCATCAGGCGTAAAGGTATAATCTGTTGTTGTATTGGCATTAAACGCGGGTGTCCAAGTTCCAGTAATGCCGTCAATGGTATTTGGCAAAGGGTTAGGATCACCCTCACAAATAGGATTTAATGTTGGAATTATTGGCGTTACCAAAGGATTCACGACCAACTGAATAGGCGCAGGGGTTGCGGCACATTGTCCTGCATCAGGCGTAAAGGTATAATCTGTTGTTGTATTGGCATTAAACGCGGGTGTCCAAGTTCCAGTTACGCCGTTAAGGTCTGTAGCAGGTAAAGGATTAGGATCACCCTCACAAATTGCAGGAATAGGATCAAAAATGGCAGAACCAACAGGCAACACTGTAATTTCTATATCTTCTGTAATTGCATCTCCACATTCATCTTCAATGGTTACAGTGTACGTTGTTGTGGTGGTCGGTGTAAGTGTTGGATTTGCAATATTGACATTACTAACTCCAGCACTTGGTGTCCAAGTATAAGTGTCTCCGCTTGGGATTTCAGCATCAACTTGTACAGATTCACCACTACAAATTGTTTCTGGTTGTAGGACAAGGTTGTCAACAAAAGAAATTCTATTAAAGCAAACTTGATGAAGGTTTGAAAGCCCTCCAGTTGATCCAACAAATCCAAAGAATACTGTACTGTCACCACCAAAAATTGTATTTTTTACATCTTGATTTAAGGTTAATCGTAACTCACAATCAAAAAAGACTTCAAAAGTTTGAGTAGCGGCTGCCCACACTATTTTTACATTATGGTCAACACCATCTTCCATATTGATCGTTGTGCTTGTTGGTGGCACTGGTCCAGCTAAATTTGTCGCAGCTGTATGTACAGGATTTCCGTTTGAAACAATAGCAATATGATCGTCGAAAGGATCGTTATTGTCCGCATTGTTCCAATACGTGTCAAATTCTACAATTAAAGACGGACTAATACCTTGGTACCCCATGCCCCCGCCTATTCCTCCAACATCAGGAGTTGAGGTTGCTTTAAATACGAGTGCCATGCCATCTGCTCCATTATTATCTTTATTTCCAAAATTATTTTTATAATAAATAGAAAAATCTTCAGAAAAATCAATAGGATTGTCATACCATACACCTCCAGCTTGATCTAATTGATCAGGGGTTATTAAAAAGCAATTGCCACCTAAGTCTTGAGCACTTCCAATAGTTGAAGCATTTAGCTGCGCATGGCTTGTTCCGCTAATCAACAAAAAGCCAAAGAAAAATAAATAGATCTGTCTTATCAAAATAAATCGGTTACTTATGTAAATCTATGGGAAGATTCAAAATTATAATCCCCACAAGATAAATTATATTGTCGAATTAGTGCTAAAAAAAAACAATACAATTGCCATACATTTTTTTGTTTGTACAAAAAAAGAGGTTTTTAAAAAAGCATTACAATACGTTTTCGATGAAGTTATATTTTTTTCAACCAATTCTTCATAGAAACATGGCTTTCAATCAAAGTTTTCAAATCTTGAATAGCTACTCTTTCTTGTTTCATGGAGTCTCTGTAACGTATTGTAACGGTATGGTCTTCGAGGGTGTCGTGGTCCACAGTAATACAAAATGGAGTTCCTACGGCATCTTGTCTGCGATAACGCCTTCCGACAGCATCTTTTTCATCGTAACTCACATTGAAATCCCATTGCAAATCATGTAAAATGTCTTTGGCAATTTCTGGAAGTCCATCTTTTTTTACAAGGGGTAAAATAGCGGCTTTAATTGGAGCCAAAACAGCTGGGAGTTTTAGAACTGTTCGTGTTGAGTTGTTTTCTAAAACTTCGTTTTTTAAACTATTAGAAAATACAGCCAAAAACATTCGGTCTAGACCAATAGAAGTTTCTAAGACGTAAGGGACATAGTTTTTGTTTTCTTCAGGATCAAAGAATTGAAGTTTTTTTCCTGCATGCTTTTCATGTTGATTCAGATCAAAATCTGTTCTAGAATGAATGCCTTCGAGTTCTTTAAATCCAAATGGAAATTTAAACTCTATATCTGCAGCAGCGTCTGCATAATGTGCTAATTTTTCGTGATCGTGAAAGCGGTAATTTTCCTCTCCCATTCCCAAAGAAAGATGCCAGTTCAACCGTTTTTCTTTCCAATGCTCATACCATTCACCTTGTGTGCCTGGTTTGATAAAAAACTGCATTTCCATCTGTTCAAATTCTCGCATTCTAAAAATAAATTGACGCGCTACGATTTCATTTCTAAATGCTTTTCCTGTTTGAGCAATCCCAAAAGGAATTTTCATTCGACCTGTTTTTTGAACATTCAAAAAGTTAACAAATATACCTTGAGCAGTTTCTGGTCGCAAATACAAATCCATTGCAGTTTCTGCAGAAGCCCCCAGTTTTGTACCAAACATCAAATTGAATTGTTTCACATCGGTCCAGTTTCGGCTACCGCTAACGGGATCGGCAATTTCTAGTTCCTCGATAAGTGCTTTAACATCTGACAAATCTTCATTTTCTAGCGATTTGGCCATCCGTTTTAGTATTGTATTTATTTTTTCTTGATACCCTAAAACTCTCGAGTTTGTACTTGTAAATTCTGTTTTATCAAAAGCATCACCAAAGCGTTTTTGAGCTTTTTTGACTTCTTTTTCGATTTTTTGTTCAAGCTTAGCGCAATAGTCCTCAATAAGAACATCGGCTCTGTAGCGCTTTTTGGAATCTTTATTATCTATAAGAGGATCATTAAAAGCATCAACATGTCCAGACGCTTTCCATGTGGTTGGATGCATAAAAATTGCAGCATCAAGGCCTACTATATTGGTGTTCATTTGCACCATGGCTTTCCACCAATATTCCCGAATATTTTTCTTTAACTCTGCCCCGTTTTGGCCGTAGTCGTACACTGCGCTTAGGCCATCGTAAATTTCACTGCTTTGAAATACAAATCCGTATTCTTTGGCGTGAGAAATGACGTTTTTAAAATGATCTTCTTGGTTGTTCATATCACAAAAATAGAAAACCCAAAGAAATTAAGTCGTGAGAATTAAAAAAATATAAGATTATTTTTAAATTTATGACTCCCTATCTCTATTTTGTATTATGAACTATTTAGTCGATTTGTTTTTTCCTCCAAGCTGTCTTGCGTGTTCTTGTATTTTACATGATAATGAAATCGAAATTTGTGTAGAATGCAGGCATCATTTGCCTCTTACAAATTATCATTTTCAAGAAGATCAACCTCTAAATCGGTTGTTTTTTGGGCGTATTCAATTTGTGGCTTCTACGGCTTTATTTTATTTTGAAAAAAACAGTCGTGTACAAAAACTACTTCATAATTTAAAATACAATAATCAGCAATCACTGGGTATAACTTTAGGGGCTTGGCTTGGTTTGGAGATGAAAAGGTCTTTACGTTTCGAAACAGTAGATCTAGTTGTTCCTATTCCTGCTCATAAAATTAGATTAAAGAAACGCGGCTATAACCAGGTGTTGACCTTTGCAAAAGCTATTGCAGATATTTTAGAGATTCCTTGTGATGATTCTGTTTTGGTTAAAACGAAAAACACAAAAACTCAAGTTTTTCAAACTAAAGAACAACGCTGGAACTCTGTTGCGAAAAGTTTTAAATTAAATTCAAATGCAGTCGTTTTTAAAAAACATATTTTAATTGTTGATGACCTCATCACAACAGGGGCAACCATAGAAGTCTGTTCAAAAGTATTCATGCTTGGTGGCGTAAAAAAACTCAGTTTGGCTACAATAGCAATTACTTCTTCCTTGTTTCGCTAAAATTAAAATAAGTTGTTTCTTTGTGTTGTTCAAAATGAAGATATGTCAAAGTCGGTTTTAAATTTTCTTTTGTGTGTGACGCTAAGTTTGGTCTTATTTCAATGTGCCAATAGAGGAACAACAGATGGTGGTCCAAAAGATGAAACTCCTCCGGTAATTATCAAATAAGAGCCCGCAAATTTTTCAACAAATTTTACAGCAAATGAGATTCGAATTTATTTTGATGAGTATGTCAAATTCAAAGACATTCAAAAACAACTTGTGATTTCCCCGCCAATGGATCCCGAGCCAGAAATTACTCCATTAAGTACGGCTAGTAAATATATCACCATTAAAATATTTGATTCACTTCAACCCAATACCACCTATGCGTTTAACTTTGGTGAGAGTATTATTGATAACAACGAAGGCAACCCTTTTCCTTTTTATAAATACGTTTTTTCTACTGGAACTTATATTGATTCCCTTTCTGTTAAGGGATTGGTTGTCGAAGCTTTTGAGCGTGAAACTCCAGAAGCTGTTTCTGTTGTATTGCATGAAGTTGATACTACTTATATGGATTCTATTGTTTTTAAACAAAAACCAAAATATATTAGTGTGACGGACAGTTTGTCGGAATTTTCTATAGACAACATAAAAGCGGGAAGGTACTTGTTGACGGCCTTAAAAGAGGAAAATACAAATTATATTTACGAGCCCAAAGATGATAAATTTGGGTACAGAAGTCAGTTTCTTACTGTGCCTTCAGATACGGCTTATATTTTAAAATTATTTAAGCAAGATCCAGAATTCGAATTTACCCGTGCACGACAATTGGCAGAAAGTCGAATCGGATTTGCATACGAAGGAATTTCCGACAGCTTGGGGGTAAAGATGGTAACGGAAGTTCCAGAAGATTTTTTGCACATAACTTCTAAAGAATTCGAAAAAGATACCTTAAATTTTTGGATGCGTCCAAAATTAGATGTGGATTCTTTACGTTTTGAAGTGTCCTATTTCTCTACAAAAGACACTGTAACTGTCCGAATAAAAAAAATGGATAAGGATTCATTAATTCTAAAAACGGTCAATTCTACACTAAAACCTAGTGACGTTTTTCTATTGCGCTCCACCATTCCATTATCGTCTGTAGATGCCTCAAAAGCCGCAATAATTGATAAGGATTCACTAGCAGTAGAAAGTCAATTTACAATTGATAAAATCAATCCGACTTTGGCGCAGCTTAATTTTGATTTAACGGAAAATAATACCTATGACATTACACTTTTTCCTGGCGCCATAAAAGATTTTTATGGCACAGAAAATGACACACTTCGTTTCAAAGCTGGCACAAAATTATTATCCGACTATGGAAATATTCGAGTTCGTCTTCGAAATGCAAAATACCCTATTATTCTTCAATTTGTGACAACCAACGGTGATGTCAAGGAGGAGAAAATCATAAGAGAACCCGGGTCCATTGACTTCACAAATGTTGATCCAGGTAAATATTTTCTAAGAGCTATTTTTGACACAAATGATAACGGCAGATACGATTCAGGAAACTTTCTAAAAAAGACACAACCCGAGCGCGTGAGCTATGCAGAGGAACTAGTAGAAGTTCGTGCATTCTGGGAAGAGATTACAGAATTTGTTTTAGAGGATTAACCTTTGAGGTTGGCTTTGATCAATTCTCTGTTCATTCGAGCAATATTCTCTAGCGAAATTCCTTTAGGGCATTCTACTTCACAAGCACCAGTATTGGTGCAGTTTCCAAAACCTTCCAAGTCCATTTGAGCCACCATGTTTTGGACTCTGTCAGTCGCTTCTACTTGCCCCTGTGGCAACAATGCATACTGAGAGACTTTAGCTCCAACAAACAACATTGCAGAAGAATTTTTACAGCTTGCAACACAAGCGCCACAACCAATACATGTCGCAGCATCCATAGCTTCATCTGCGGCGTGTTTTGAAATTGGAATAGCATTTCCATCTTGAGTATTTCCAGAGGTGTTTACAGAAATAAATCCGCCAGCATGCTGAATTCGATCAAAAGCAGAACGATCTACAATTAAGTCTTTGATCACAGGAAAAGCATTTGCTCTAAATGGTTCAATAAAAATAGTATCACCATCTTTAAATTTACGCATATGGAGCTGGCAGGTTGTTACTCTTCGGTCGGGACCATGAGCTTCCCCATTAATGTATAAAGAACAAGAGCCACAAATCCCCTCTCGACAATCATGATCAAAAGCTACCGGCTCTTCACCTTCTGTAATTAACTTCTGGTTGAGAACATCTAACATCTCTAGAAAAGACATATCAGGAGAAATGCCATCTATAGGATATTCAACTATTTTACCTTTGTTTTTAGCGTTTTTTTGACGCCAGATTTTTAACGTTAATTTCATAGCTATTTTATTTATAGGAACGTTCTTTAACTTCTATATTTTCGTACACTAATTCTTCTTTATGCAATTGTGCATCTTTTGGCTCACCTTTGTATTCCCATGCCGAAACAAACTGAAACTCTTTTCTTCTTTGTGCTTCACCATCAGCTGTTTGATATTCTTCTCTAAAATGCCCTCCTGCAGATTCTTCTCTAACTAAAGCATCTTTTGCAAACAATTCGCCGAGTTCTAAAAAGTCGGCAACACGACCTGCTTTGGCCAATTCTTCATTAAACTCATCGGCATCGCCTGGCACAAGCACTTCTTTATAAAATTCTTTTCGGAGAGCAGAAATTTCCTCAATAGCTTCTTTAAGGTCTTTTTCATTTCTTGCCATTCCGCATTTGTTCCACATGATTTTCCCAAGACGTTTATGGAAATAATCTACTGGTTTTGAACCTTTATTATTTATGAATTGATCAATCTGTTGACGTACATTTTTTTCTGCTTCTTCAAATTCTTTTGTCTCTGTAGAAATTGGTCCTGTGCGAATGTCATTAGATAAGTAGTTACCAATAGTATAAGGCAATACAAAATACCCATCGGCCAGCCCTTGCATTAGTGCAGAAGCACCAAGTCTGTTGGCTCCATGATCAGAGAAATTGGCTTCTCCAATGGCATATAGCCCCGGTACAGTTGTTT
>Ga0233438_10003292_pt1 | contig 15056 bp, 3 predicted proteins | sample SI_123_September_FD_182720 | JGI IMG/M metagenome (GOLD analysis project Ga0233438, IMG submission 182720) | Seawater microbial communities from Saanich Inlet, British Columbia, Canada - SI_123_September2016_10_MG | ecosystem: Environmental > Aquatic > Marine > Inlet | place: Canada: British...
ATGCAATCAACATCATCACATTGATTGGAATTGGTGTCTCAGTCGATTACTCACTCTTCCTCGTCAATCGATTCCGAGAAGAATTAAACAGAGGACGAGATATTCGTACATCCACGGCAATGACCGTCGCAACAGCTGGTAAAGCAGTCTTCTTCAGCGGAGTTACCGTTGCAATCGGCTTGATGGGCATGCTCTTCTTTACAGGAACCGGTTTGCCGAGTCTTGGGATTGGTGGTACACTCGCCGTCTCCGTTGCAATGATTTTCTCGGTTATCGTATTACCTGCAGTACTCGCAATGCTCGGTCAGAGAGTGTTCATTGGGAAAATTAAATTTGCCTTCAGTACAGAAAATGATACAGGGGATGGTGTATGGGCAAAAATTGCTACTACTGTCATGGAACGCCCATGGGCAGTTCTCATACCAACGCTTGTTATTCTCTTAGGTGCTGGCCTCCCGTTCCTTCAAGCAGATTTCTCGATCGCATCTCGTGATGCTTTACCTCCTGATGATGAGACGAGAGTTGGATTTGAGCACATGGACGAAAAATGGCCTGAAAAAGCAGTCAATGCTGCGTTGGTGGTCATGGACTTCGATGGGCAAGATCCACTCGAGGAATCGAACCTCAGAGCCATGCATCGTTGGATGGTTGACCATGTCAACGACTCTCGGGTCATCGAAGCGTTTGGTTATGCCCTACCTTCTGCGAATATGACTGAATCCGAAGTCGTTGCTTACTGGCAAGCTCCAGATGAAATCCTCACTGTAGAACAGCAAGCGACTCGTGAATATTTCCGAAATGAATTCATCTCTAACAACGTAACTTTTGTTGTGTTTTCTCTCGATGGCCCTCTTACTGGTCAAGATAGTCGAACGTTTGTTCAAGATGTTCGTGATGAACGAAACGAATTTCTCGATGAACTGAACATGGGCGATGACGGTGCTCTTCTTGTGGCAGGTTTTGCCGCATACAGCCTTGACATTCTTGACTCGATCAAGGAAAACTTACCCTATGCTTTGGCCTTTATTTTCCTCTCAACAATTGTACTGATCTTCATTCAAGTTCGAAGCGTAGTTATTCCAATCAAGGCTATTATCATGAATATCCTTTCAATTTCTGCTACATTCGGTATGCTCGTCTTTGTGTTCCAATGGGGCTATGGGGCTGATCTTCTCAACTTCACAGCACAACCGATTGAAACCACTAATCCAGTCATCATCTTTTGTATTGTCTTTGGCCTCTCCATGGACTATGAAGTACTGATGCTGTCTCGTATTCACGAAGAATGGGAAGTGACAGGAGACAACACTCAAGCCGTTGCGAACGGATTGCAAAAGACAGGTCGATTGATTACAGGTGCTGCAGCAATTATGGTTGTCGTCTTCATGGCATTTGGGCTATCGTCAGTTGTTATCTTGAAGCAAATTGGACTTGGTTTGGCTCTTGCAATCCTTCTCGATGCGACGATTGTTCGTGCTCTCGTGGTCCCATCGACCATGCGTCTTATGGGTAAGTGGAACTGGTGGTCGCCTCAATGGATGAACAAATTGTTTCCATCGAAGAATACTAAAGAAGACAAGGAAATTGAATAAGTAATCTCCGTAACACGTCAATTTGATTTGAAAATCAAACCTAGATTTCGAATTCCTAGTATTTCGAGTGATTAACTATATATCATCCAAAAGGAGTCAGAGTTCATGACTCGAGACTTAGAGTACTACAGTTCTCTTCTCAACCAGGGGTATTCTGAACCTCAAGCCCTTCTACACACTCAAAGCCATTTTCCTGAATTCAATCCTCCTGTTTCAACGCCCCCTGTATTAAATCCTTCTCATGAAGTTAAATCAGAAAATATCGTAAATGAAGAAGTTGATTCTAGATCACAATACATTCCTGTCAGTAAATCAAAAATCAAGAAAGCTTTACTTGAAAGAATGCAATTAAATCAAGAGACGAGAGGAGAACTGGAAAATTTATTCAAAATGTTCGAAGTAATTTGGCACCATGATTTACATCACAACTTAGAGAACCTGAAAGAAGGGTATGAATCTATGAACCCAGATGTACAATCAGAAATTGTTTACACTAAGGCGGAATTAGAATCATTTCTAGGGACGTTAGATTCTGCTATGATTGATGGGAACTGGGCTCCAGTGACCACTCAAGAATTAGATGAGGCCTTGGAAGGTGAAGATGTTTTAGCGATAAGCCTCGATGTACGGTTTGATGAATTTAAGGAGATGAAACTATACAAGTTGGGTCATCATCATGACGAGATCGAAGTGACTTCTATGTATGGATTAAAGAAAGAAACGAAAACGGTAAAAATATTTGATAAAATATTGACCGTTTTGGAATTCAAAGACGAAGATTGGTTCATGGAAGAACGCAAGCGAAAGAAGCACTATCTTGGAGATGATGGGAAAGGGGTTCATATTCGTTTATTCAGAGATGTACCTCATTTAGATATGGAGGTAATTTTCCCAAATACGTCTCCTTCAATGCGTACACTTGAGAAAATTAAGATCAGCGCCCCACTTATTGGTGGTGTTGTTTCCCTTGGGATGAAGTACATACCAATTCTTTTTGGAGGCAATTCAGGAAGTACTTCACTTTCTCTTATAGGTGGTATTTTAACCGCATTAGGTACTTATGTTCTGAAGACGTATACTTCATACCAAAAAACGAGGGAAAAATTCCGAAGTTTAGTTGCAAAAGACATGTATTTCAAGGGACTAGCGAATAATGAAAGTGTTCTAACATACATCGTTGATATGGCTGAGGAACAAGAGGTCAAAGAAGCCATTTGTGCATATATGTTCATTCTTCAATCCACGACTCCAGTGAATGAAGAGCAAGTCGACAATCATATTGAGCAATGGTTGAAGCATACCTTCGGCATAGACATTGATTTTGAAGTGGATGATGCTCTCGGTAAACTGGAAAAAATGAATCTTCTTCATATTGATGAAAACGGTTTCCTGTCTGTCGAGGATGTGAAATCCTCTCTTGTAATTATGGATGAATACTGGGATAACCTCTATGATTTTGTAGACTAATCGAAGAGAATTTCATGTAGAAAAAGGTATATATCATCCAATTAATATAATGACCATGCAGAACCGTTCTTGTTTTTTGATTGCAATTTTCTTCCTGGCTTTGATTGGGCCGTGGATTGAATTATCGAGTGCCAATAACACTCTGGCAACTGCTACAGAATTGTATGACGACGATTATGAAGATGGCTATCTCTGCTACCCTGATTGTACTGCAGGATATGGGACACAGGATCGTTATGATTGGTACAAAGTATATTTGGACAATGGGGAAATGCTACACTCTATGCTCTACAATAACGGTACTCCCGCACAGATTTACATAGACATGACTATTTTTGACTCATCCTCTTCAAGTCTTACGAGTACTGAACGAGTTGGACATCAATCTGCAGGAATTGCGACGCACACCGCCACATATTCTGGTTATTATTACATCGAACTTGAAGCCATTGATTCATGGTTTGGTAAAGATGATACCAATTACCGTTTATCCATAGATATCGAAACCAACAATGTCGCATCTTTAGCAGATTCTGTAACGATAGGTGATCAGTTTGATGAATATGTTTGCGCACGTTCTTGTAACAACATGAATTCTAATCCCTCACTTTTGGAAGACCCTATTGATTGGTACAAAGTAGACATACCTGCTGGAATAAGTTGGGGCCTTAGCGTCGATAAAGAAGACACATACTCCTATGTCAGTGTAGATCTTTACGAGGTTGGTTCGACAGGTTCTCTTCAATTAGTCCAAGCCACAGAAGAAGGAGGACCGACTTATCAGTATTCGACAGCTTGGGGTAACACCACTACAGCAGTTACGTATTACGTTAGAATTACAGCGTCAACAACACAAGGAAATTATGGTGTGGATTACACCTTTTCACTATCTGCGGGCGAGTGGTACACGGTTAAGGAGGATTCTTCTTCAGATCCAGAAGCTGGATTTTCTTACATCACAATAAACGATGTTCGACCTGGAGAAGTCATTAGGGCACACGCCATTCGAACCTATTCACCAAATGATCTCGATGTATTGCTATACAATGAATCTGAATTTGAGGTATACAAAGAATATATACGAAATAATAGTGCTGGTACAAGAGAAACACCAAGTGAGTTACTCAAGAAAGAAGATTGTTGGGTTTGTTATATTGAACTAGACCTCGATGACAATGATGTTGGCTTGACCACAGTTAATCCTGGTCGTTCAGCAAATCGCTCTACTAGCCTCTCATGGACTCCGACCTTTTATCTGGTTGCAGATTATACTGATTACCTAAAAAATCCTCCTTGGAATGGAGTTCAGGATATTTCTCATGTATTTTTATCTCTCGATGTATCGAGAAACCTTCCGCGAACAAGTCAATACTATACTGTTGAAAGTTGGGATTCTTCCTCTTCGAGTTGGCAATTTGAACAATCAGGTTCATCATCGGCTGGTGAATTAGCAGCACCTTCATCTGGATGGGATGCGTCTGAGAATGAGACTACATTTCTGAGTTATACAGACTATCGGATAACAGTTCGAAACGGTAGTACATCTGGAAGTCTTGTGTCCCAATCTCAATTCCGTTCGATAAATTTGGCACCTGTTGCATGTTTTGATACGAAAGGTATTGAAAATTCAATTGCAACAGTTCACGTTCCTATCACTTTTGATTCAACTTGTAGTTCAGACCCGGATTCCAGCTATTCGAATCAGGATATTGTTTCAAAAACTTGGTACATTGATGGAGTTGCTTTCACTTCAGATACAGTTACTGGTTTCTTTTCTGAAACGGATACGATTTCGATTGCTTTAGAAGTTGAAGATGACCAAGGGCTTGTTCGATGGGAGAATGATACGATTTCGATTATCGGTTTCCCAGAAACCGATTACACATCAGTTACTGATATTTCAGGTACAACAACTGTAAGACTCGATACGAATTATACCGTGAATGAAACTCTTACTTGGAGGCCGAATTGGGCCGATGCCGAAGTTGCCAACATGGTCATTGGAGTCGGGCTTGCATTTAACTTCCAGAGAACTCATATTGGGTATGTTGATGTTGAGATTGATCCTTCTTCCAATGGTCAATTTGCTGGATTAGATGCTGAAGTAACATCAAGTACTGACCGCTATATTTTGGACTTGAAGCCAGAGGTTCAATTCTATTGGTATGATGTTGAAGACGAATCAAATGCAGGGAGTATTGGGTTCCCAGTACCCTCCATGGTTGAACAATATCCTGGTCAGGAAAATACAACAATCAATGGGTATACGATCTATTTCTGGGATGAGTATGATGAGGTGTACAATGGAAATAGCCTCGTGGATCAGTATGGTCAATCCCAAATGGTTTACGAAAACATCACGCTTTCCTCTGTCGATTTATATCCAATTGTTCAGTATGTGGCTAGTAATCTACCCTATGTTGGTCAGATGCAGAGTTTCATAGATACATTTATCGATATTGAAATATTACTTGAGTTTGGAATAATGCTTGAATTGGATATGGACAATTCCCTCTATATGCATTCCACAACTGATGGCACGTTCTATGATTACGACGACAGCTCTTCTTTGCTCGAGTTTTCAAGTTTGCAAACCTCTGCATACGACTTATACACAGATTCAAACTCCGCCGGAGATGTTTTGGAAACAACAAATATAACTGGTACAACCGCATTTTCTCTTTATCCCTTTTTCAACTGGGAAAGTGATACTGAAATTTACGGTGCTGTAAATTTAACAATTACCATTGAACCAGCATCATGGATTACATCAATCTTATCTTGGTTTATGGAAGACCCTGATTCCTTAGGTCAATCTTGGAGTTATCGTTTGTTTGAATCCTCTTCTCCAATTGCGGCCTCAGGGAATAGCGGTTATGTTCCAATAACCACGCGATATGATGTGCTTGCCCCTAATTATGATGGAGATTCATATTGGGATGGAGCAGATACAGATGATGATAATGATGGCGTATTGGATTTAAGTGATAGTTGCAGTAAAGGTGTCCTTGGATGGACTTCTTACACAACAACCGATTATGATTTAGACGGATGTAAAGACTCAAGCGAGGATTCAGACGATGATAATGATGGAGTAAGCGATATTACCGATTCTTGTAGCAAAGGTTCTCTCAGTTGGACTTCCTCGAGTTTAACAGATTACGATTCGGATGGATGTAGAGATTCTACAGAGGACAGTGATGATGATGATGACGGGATTAGCGATTCTTCAGATTCTTGTAGCAAAGGTGCGCTTGGATGGACTTCATCTACTGCCAATGACCATGATTCAGATGGCTGTAGGGACTCCACAGAAGATAATGATGATGATAATGATCTCATAGCCGATAGTCTTGACTTATGTCCGAGTGGAATCACAGGCTGGACCAGTTCTACAAGTTCAGATTACGACGGAGATGGCTGCCAAGATACTTCAGAGGATACAGACGATGACAATGATAACGTGATGGATCTCTATGATAGTTGTCGAACTGGATCAACAAGTTGGACAAGTTCTTCGAGCAACGATTACGATAATGATGGGTGTAAGGATTCCACTGAAGATGATGATGATGATGATGATGATGTATTGGATTCATCGGATAGTTGCCCGAAGGGTTCCCTCAGTTGGTCAAGCACATCGACCACTGATTATGATTCAGATGGTTGTAGAGATTCTACAGAGGATAACGATGACGATAATGATAACATATTGGACATTTCCGACACGTGTCAAACTGGAACTCTTAGCTGGACCAGTACTTCATTGAATGACTATGATTCAGATGGTTGTAGAGATTCTACAGAGGATAGTGATGATGATGATGATGGGATTAGTGATTCTTCAGATTCTTGTAGCAAAGGTGCGCTTGGATGGATCTCATCTGCGACCACTGATTATGACTCAGATGGCTGTAGAGATTCCTCGGAAGATAATGATGATGATAATGATAACATGATTGACCAATATGATGATTGTCAAACTGGTTCACTCGGTTGGACTAGTACGTCCTCAACCGATTATGATTCAGATGGTTGTAGGGATTCAAACGAGGATATTGATGATGATAATGACAACGTTGTTGATTCCTATGATGGCTGTCAAAAGGGTGCTCTCGGTTGGATTTCATCTGGTTTATTAGATTACGATTCAGATGGCTGCCGAGATGATATTGAGGATGATGATGATGATGGAGATACGATCTTAGATACATCCGATAGTTGCCCAAAGGGATCACTTGGATGGATGAGCTCATCGATTACTGATTACGATTCAGACGGTTGTAGTGATTCAACAGAAGACACTGATGATGATAATGATGGGGTTATTGATTCAATGGATTCATGCCAAAAGGGATTGCTTGGATGGATAAGTTCCTCGATGGCAGATTATGACTCAGATGGTTGTCAAGATTTGTCAGAAGATTCCGATGATGATAACGACAATATTCTGGATTCTTATGATTCTTGCCAGACTGGGATACAAGGATGGATAAGTTCCTCGATGACAGATTATGACTCAGATGGTTGCAATGATGCTTCTGAAGATGACGACGACGATGGAGATTCAGTATCAGATTCAATAGATGCTTGCATGAAAGGTAATCTCGCTTGGATTAGTTCTCAATCCACGGACTATGATACAGATGGCTGTCAAGACGCAACGGAAGATCTGGATGACGACAATGACGGTTATTCTGATTTAGTAGATTTGTGTTCGAAAGGTGAACTTAATTGGGACACAAACAACGATGATTATGATACAGATGGCTGCCATGATGGACTCGAAGATAGTGATGATGATAATGACGGAATTACAGATGATTTGGATGCCTGTTCAATTGGAGCATTGTCTTGGATAAGTGTCGCTTCCAACGACTATGATAATGATGGGTGCTTCGATTCAACAGAAGATGAAGATGATGATAATGACGGAATTAACGATGACGTTGATTCTTGTGCAAAAGGTGAGAAAGCATGGACAAGCGCTTTAGCTACTGATTATGATACAGATGGCTGCCAAGATGAAGGGGAAGATCTGGATGATGATAACGACATGATACCAGATGTCTCTGATGCTTGTTCAAATGGAATATTGACCTGGTTGAGTGATAGTCAAAGCGATTATGATTCAGATGGTTGTCGAGATTTAGATGAAGATACTGATGATGATGATGATGGCATTATCGATGAACTGGATTCTTGTAAGGCTGGTTCTCTTGGTTGGTTCTCTGATGGAAACTCAATAACCGATTATGATTCGGATGGTTGTAGAGATAGCGACGAGGACTTAGATGACGATAACGATGGAGTTTTGGATTCCGAAGACTCATGTAAGACTGGACTAATCCTTTCAGAAGGAATTCTGGAATCTGATTATGATGGCGATGGCTGTTATGATGAAACCGAAGATGAGGACGACGATAATGATAAGGTGGAGGATTCGAGTGATACCTGCCTTGGAATAATTGCCTGGGATTCTACTGAATCAAATGATTATGATAGGGATGGCTGTCGAGATTCTGATGAAGACTCTGATGATGATAACGATGGTATTCTCGATGAAGAGGATGTTTGTTCAACTGGCGATTTATACTGGCTAAGTTCATCAGCAACAGATAACGATGACGATGGCTGTAGAGATGAAGGAGAAGATCTTGATGATGACAATGATGATGTTTTGGATGCAAATGATGCATTCCCACTTGACCTACTTTATTCACTCGATTCAGATTCCGATGGAGTTGCAGATTTAATTGATTTGTTCCCTAACAATCCGGATCAGAGTTTGGATTCAGATGGGGATGGTTACGGAGATAACTCTGATGGATCGAATGGTGATGATTGTCCAGATGAGGCTCATGCAGAAACCCCAGATGGTTGTGCTTGGACTGCTGTTGGATGGATGAAAGCACATCCTGTAGTATCTGTAGGCTCTCCAATTTCTGCTATAGCTATCGTTGGCTTGGTTGTCCTCTATCTCAAGAGACGACCGACAGGGATGGCGCCGAGTACAGAAAAAACTCCAGTTCCAATACCTCAGCAATCACCTGCTAGCGGACTTCCTCCGTCGAACGAAAGTAACCCTGATCAGACCGATCAGAATGGCTATGAATGGATTAACCAAACTGATGGTTCGAAGTGGTATCGACTTGCAGGTTCACAAACGGATTGGCAAAAATACCAGTAGTCTGTAAAGTGGACGTGCCGAGATTTGAACTCGGGGCCTCTACCATGCCAAGGTAGCGATCTTCCAACTGATCTACACGCCCATATGGGTGCTTACGCAATCTATCCGACTTAGGGGCATGTCATAAGCATTCCCAAACCAATCACTATGAGGGGGTTGCGAGTAGGAATGTGTATGGCAGGCAAGTCAGGTTCAGGCTTTCTTTCCGACACGCCGGTTCCCGCGATTGAACCTCATCTTCCTGAAGGCTCGATTGAAGCAGTTGTTCAAGCTTTATCGGGAGTATTGGATGCAGTATTCAGGCCATGGATTGCTGATAGAATTTCTCTTGAATGGCTTGAAGTAACCGATGACCGCCTCGGTATGACAAGATTTGAGGAAGGAAGTAACGAACTAATACGTCGACGTAAACTCCGTCTTGATCCAGGTATGATTACAATTGGGTTACACCCAGCATTACTGGAAGATGATGTGCTTTATCGCCATACTTTTGTTCATGAATTATTACATGCAGCAGGTTTGACAATCCACTCCAAAGAACATGACCGGCTTGTTTCCCAAATCGCCCCGGCGCCTTCGCTAAAAGAGTCGCCCCTTCTTAGGAAAATGAGAGATGCAGTACTTGGAAATCAGACAGTCCAATCGTGGTCATGCGGTCATTGTGGGTTTGAATGGAAACGTCGAACTGTGCGTAAACCAAGACGTTGCGTGAAGTGTGCACGACCACTCTAAACAATCGCCGATTTGGCTATCAGTTACAGTCAAAGATGGTTCACTAAGAGCAAGTGAGTTCTTAATCGAAATCATCTTCCACCAGAGCCCATTCTTCATCTGGAGCATGCATGACCCAATATCGACCAGAGTTGATCGGATGTTCTTGGTAAATGGGGTATTCGTCACTTCCATCAAAATCACTTTCATGTGTTTGCAAGTAATCATTACCCTGTACTGCACCTCCATAGAGACTAGCAGCAGTCATTCCTTGTTGAGAGTTGCTAAATTCAAAATCCTCTTCAGAAGGAGACTGATGTTCCAAATTTGTCGTTACGAGCAGGTCTTCGAACGCATCGTCCTTTCCTTCATCTCTCTTCTCGGAATTACGGCGGTGCAGGAAAATTGCATGAGCGATGAGCAAAAACACAAGAATCGTATCGAACCCGAGTGCCAGTGGTGGTATCGTAATGCCCAAAAATGTGATGCCAGGTGGTGATGAAAGAACCGTAATTATCTGAGTGTGTTCAAATGTTTCTCCATCAGAAAATGTAAATTCAATCACTACACGGTGGGAACCAGGATTGAGAGTCGAAGGAATGTTTGTTTCAAATTCTCCTGAATCAGAATCAACAAAATACACTTCTTCCTTGTATGTTTCATAATCCATTGTTAGAATTGAAAATTCAATCCTTTCAATGTTATCTACAGTATTGAGATATTGACCCGACACTTCCCATTCAACTTCATAGGTTTCATCCATAACCATCTCAGAATCCATGACGATATTGACTGAGCGGAGTGGTACAGGTTCAATCTTGATTGTCTCCTGGTATATCGTCCCATCTCCACCTTCAACAGTAAGGTGCAAGTAAGGAGGTGATGTATACTGGCTAAGTGGAAGTTCGAAATCAAAATCAATGCGATCTGATTCTTCAAAACCGTCGCCTTGCGCAATAATTCCTGAATTAATCGAACTCCCCTTCGTGAGTTTCCAATTCCAACTCATCCAGTTACCGTCTTCTGACAACATGAGTTCAACATTAATTTCAGATCCTATTTGGGGTCGATCCGGATTGATGTTTACATCAAGATAACTTTGTTTGTTGACACCCTCGATATTCGAAGTCCCGATGCTTGTCAATCCATACTCACTGTAGGCATAGATTCTTATTTCGTGGTCAAGATAGGGATTCGAATTTTCTGGTAATTCAAATTCGAATTTACCATTTGTTTCACCATCATTAATAATCGAAAATGAATCTACAAGCACATCATTTGAATATATCTCAGCGACAAAGTATGCGGCTTTCTCACCCTCAGTATTCCATGCTAGAACGATATCATCCCCTGCAGCAGCAGTATCTCGAACTGAGATGATGGTTAAATCAAAGGAGCCAATCTCTGCTTCGTCGAGCTCAAACAACAACTTCGGATTTACTACAAATTCTCCTACTTCCTCTTGGAAATACATATTGTTGGCGGTTGAAAAATTCGTTTTGACAAAATAGGTTCCATTCTTCATTTCGACTGTGTTTATACGAACAATTGTTTCATCAAACAACGAACTAGCGAACTCTATTTGATTTATGAGTGAAAAGTCTTCACTGTATACATCAAGAGTTCCTTCAAATTTCTGATTGCTAGTTCGATCAGCTAATGAATAGCCATGGGTTTCTAAATCCATAGAAATGAGGCAAAGGAGGTCGTTTTCTGCTGATCTTATATCAGGAGTGATGGCTGATTCACACTCAATATCTGGGGCAATATAGGCAACTTTCCAAACGAGTGTATGGATGCTGTAAACGTTGTTAATGTACAGTTCTCCTGTAATTTTAATCATTGAACCTGGCATTACTTCTGGTATCTCATCGAGTGTTATTACCTCTGCACCCAACCCTGAAAAATCATCTTCAAGTAGTTGCTCTATTTTTTCACCAGACAAGGAGAGTGTTTCGAGTGTGATGTTTGTAAATTCCCATGCCAATGGTTCGCCAGTGTGAGGCATGAATGGATAAACTCTGATTTTAAGTGCTTCATTAACATCAAGATACGAAGATGTGGTTTGAACTAATCGGTTCGGTTGATTCGTAATAAAAAGAGATTTTTCATGATACGTTATGCCTTGATCATCCATCAGTAACATCAGATATCTTCCCTCTTCTAATTCAGGTAGTGTTACCAGTTGGGTGGAATTTGTGTTGCTTGATGTGTAAACTGATTCGAAGTTTTCATTGAAAATCCTGAGATTCAATTTGAGATCTAGAGAGTTGGTCGTATAACTAATCTGGAAATTAGATGCACTGGGCACCATAGAAGGGCTGGTTACTGAAATTGATGGACACGTGCCCATTCCTCGATTGACTTGCATTGTATATGCCCCGTTTCCGCTGTCATGATAAACCGAAACCGATGGGGTATAGAATTCATTAAAGCAAACAAATGAGGTCATTTTACCTCCACTGAAACTTGCTTTAAGTGTATCTGATAATGATGTGATTCTTACACTTGCAAATGTTGAACTTGAATCGGTGTTATTGAATTCAAAGGTATCAGATCCGTCCCATCCTTCATCATGACTCGGACCCAGAGAACCGGTGGCGATCGAATATAATTCTGAGCTTTCTTTAGTGTGTAATGTGATGGGCTTTTCCACAAATTTGACTGTGAGTTCTGAACCGTCGAGTCCTGAAACTCTTAATTCATTCCATTGTACTCGGGGCGATCCAAAGTCGATATGTTGACCTACAGTAATTTTGTTCAACTCACTGTTTGGAAAATCAGTTCCTCTTAGAAGTAGAGATACAGGCTCATTGGAGGCTTGAGTTGCCTCGAGATAACCTTCTTTTGTAGGTAATATGTCCAACGGCACTGTAATTGTATAACCATTGGCTGTGGTATGAAGCGGTAGATAATCTGTAAAGTTATTTATGACTAAATCGGATGAGTCACCCATACGTCCATCATAAGAGATTTGTGCATTACTCAAGACACCCACTGTGGTGATTGGATTTGATTGAATCTTGTAGGTACAAATATCTTTCAATTCAACATCGTAAACGCTGTTCGAAGAGGAACGATACACAGGTACATGATGCATTTCTTGCAACCCATTCTGAGAAACAAATGTTCCATAGCCTTCGAGTAGCCCTCCATACGTGATTATTTTGGATTCAGCGTAAGATGGTTTAGTCCATCCGTTGGAATAAAAACTTGCACAATTGCTAGAGAGATTCAGTTGAATAGATTCCCCGGGTTCTAAAGTGAGTGCATATGTATCTGTTTGATCCGACCAATAATGAAACGTTCCGTTTACCTTTTCAAGCACATTGAGGTTAGGGAGCATTCCACGTTTTGGAATATCTTCCATTCCCATTTCTAATGGCGTATCTAAACTCACATTTGAATTTGAGACAGTGGATAATCTCATCTCATATCCTGGATAGAGTGAAGTTCGTGTACCATCATTTATCTCAGCAATCGAGAAAACGATTTCATCTGCATTGTATTTTGTATCGCATACAAATACATTCCATTCTTCTCCTGACGACAATGTAATTTGGCTTACAGAAGTCTGAGTTTGAGTAAAACAGTTTAAACTATTAATCAAGACCTGTGCAGATGTTGAAGTCTTAATTTCTATTTCTTGTAAAGTCCCGTGGTCAACTTGGATTGCATATTTGTCTTTATCGCCAACAGAATTGTATACTCCTGTCTTAGAAGATGTAGAGGGTAGAAGAGTTGGAGTGTAGGATTCGCCATCAGAATCCCCGCTATTTGGGTCTTCTAAAACGTGAATCTGTTCAAAATTTATATCTGCATTCCATGAATATGGATACAAGCTGTTATCCACGTCTGCTGTCAAATCGAACTGAATATCAAATGTATCTGAGGAAGGAATCACAAGACATTCATAGAAACGTTTGTATGTAGTTACTGCAGTTTCAATTAATGAAAATAGTTCGTTACCAACGTATCCATTGTCAGCATTAAAGTATAACTTTCCATTGAACGAAGTAATTTCTGTGACGCCACTGGAGGATGATCCGCTGTAGATGTCCCTGACCAAACTGGTTCCAGCTTCAGTACCATCCGTCTTCCACAATTCGTATCCGTTGTTTCCATCTGTAGCTTTGAAATAGAGAGTGTTACCAACAGCTGTCAGAGACGAAGGAGAACTGCTACTGTATCCACTGTAGATGTCCTTGACCATACTTGTTCCAGCTTCCGTACCGTCCGTCTTCCACAATTCGTTTCCTTTGTTTCCATTGTCAGCTACGAAATAGAGAGTGTTGCCAACAGCTGTCAGAGAGTAGGGATTACCACCGCTGCCTCCATTGTTGATGTCCTTGACCATGGTTCCAGATTCAGTACCATCCGTCTTCCACAATTCGTTTCCGTTGATTCCATCGGTAGCTTTGAAATAGAGAGTGTTGCCAACAGCTGTGAGATACGAAGGAGAACTGCTACTGTATCCATTGTTGATGTCCTTGACCATACTGGTTCCAGCTTCAGTACCATCCGTCTTCCACAATTCGTATCCGTTGTTTCCATCGTTAGCTTGGAAATAGAGAGTGTTGCCAACAGCTGTCAGAGACGAAGGAGAACTGCTGCCACTTCCGCTGCGGATATCCTTGACCATCACCGTGCCTGATGCTGTTCCATCGCTCTTCCACAATTCATATCCGTTGTTTCCATCTATGGCTACGAAATAGAGAGTGTTGCCAACAGCTGTCAGAGACGAAGGAGAACTGCCGCCAGTTCCGCTGTTGATGTCCTTGACCATCACCGTGCCTGATGCTGTTCCATCGCTCTTCCACAATTCATATCCGTTGTTTCCATCTATGGCTACGAAATAGAGAGTGTTGCCAACAGCTGTCAGAGAGTAGGGATTACCACCGTTGCCTCCATTGTTGATGTCCTTGACCATACTGGTTCCAGATTCAGTACCATCCGTCTTCCACAATTCGTATCCGTTGTTTCCATTGTTAGCTTCGAAATAGAGAGTGTTGCCAACAGCTGTGAGATACGAAGGAGAACTGCTACTGTATCCATTGTTGATGTCCTTGACCATACTGGTTCCAGCTTCAGTACCA
>Ga0233438_10003297_pt1 | contig 15046 bp, 14 predicted proteins | sample SI_123_September_FD_182720 | JGI IMG/M metagenome (GOLD analysis project Ga0233438, IMG submission 182720) | Seawater microbial communities from Saanich Inlet, British Columbia, Canada - SI_123_September2016_10_MG | ecosystem: Environmental > Aquatic > Marine > Inlet | place: Canada: British...
GAACCAACACTCAGGCCAAATGACAGTTCTTTTATGTTATCGTTTTTTGTTGGAAATGATCTTTTTGTTTTCCAAACCTCTTCATTAAAATAAATCCTATATCCAAAGGTTGCATAAGTTGAATTTTTGGAGTGATAACCATTATGATCTTTAATGAACTGCATTCCAATGATAACATTTCGAGTCGCTTTATATTCTAGGGTTAACAAATCGGTACCGGGTGCTTCAGGAATGTTAAACCACTGCTGTCTACTTCCGAGGTTTAATCTAAAGTTAATCAGGTTAGTACCTACCATTGCGGGGTGAATTACGTATAGATTTTCTGAAAGATATTCATTGAATAATGGTACAAAGCCCTGCGCATTTCCTTTCTGGAAATACCCAAGTAAAAGTATAAATACAATTAGTTTGCTTGATTTAAAACCCATCACTAAGATTTTCACAAGTCAATGTCGCTATTTCTGAAGCAATCATAAAATAGTTAGTTTTTAAAAGCAGTCAATACCATCGGAAGTAGTTTGTGATTTAGCATGTCCTCCGATCAAAAATAAGGATTTTATCATGGATAAAATTAGTTAGACTTACTTTGTGTAAAAAAAAATAGGCGCATGAGATGCGCCTATTTTTTTTTGTATGTAATTATTTTTAAGCTGCTTTAAAAGCTTTCAGTTTTTCAATTAATTTAGGAAGAACTTCAAATGCATCTCCAACAATGCCATAATCAGCGGCCTTAAAGAAAGGAGCTTCTGGGTCAATATTAATAACAACCTTAACCTTTGAAGAGTTAATTCCTGCTAAATGTTGAATTGCTCCAGAAACACCAACTGCAATATAAAGGTTAGAAGCTACAGGCTTTCCCGTCTGACCTACGTGTTCGCCGTGAGGTCTCCAGCCCATATCAGAAACCGGTTTAGAACAAGCTGTTGCTGCACCAAGAACATCCGCTAAATCTTCAATTAAGTGCCAGTTTTCAGGGCCTTTTAACCCTCGACCACCTGATACAACTACATCTGCATCAGCAATTGTAATGGTACCCGTTACCTTTTCGAGAGATGAAACTGTCATTGAGCTTGTTGCTTCTTCAGCAGAAATAGTAATTTGTTCAGGTGAACTTTGTGTTTCAATAATTCCAAAAGCGTTACTCGACAATCCAATGATATTGATTGGTTGGTTTGACGTAACCGTACTAAATGCTTTACTTGTGTAACAGCTTCTTTTAAGGGTTAAAGGTTCTATGCTCGAAGGAAGTTCAACCACATTAGAAGTGTAAGCTGCAGATAATTTAACTGCTAATAAAGGAGCTAAATATTTGCTATCTGCACTTGAACTTAAAACTATAAGGTTAGCTTGTTTTTCAGAAGCAACTTGAGCAATTGCTGCAGCAAACTTCTTAGCAGAAAAACTTTCTGTAAAACCACCAGTTACATTTATTACCTGGTCAACCCCGTATGCGCCAAGAGCACTTCCGTCTTCTTGATTAAAAGAAACAGCAATTAGTTTTTGACCGGTTTGGTCAGCTAATGCTTTTCCGTAGGATGCAACTTCAAATGCAGCTTTTTTAAAATTTCCATTTTCAGCTTCTGTGTATACTAATACTGCCATAATTTATTTTTAAAATTGGAGTTATATAACTTTTGCTTCGTTATGAAGTAAATCTATTAATGAGTCTATGTCTTCTGCGTCTACTAATTTAACAACCCCTTTAGGTGCTGGCTTTTCAAACGAGGTAACCTTAGAAGATGCAACTGCATCTGTAGAGGCTATCACTTCAAGTGGCTTTTTTCGAGCCTGCATAATTCCTCTCATATTTGGAATAATCAAATCAGATTCTTCTACAAGACCTTTTTGAGCTCCTATAACTAAAGGTAAACCGCTAGTTACAATTTCTTTACCTCCGTCGATTTCTCTTGCAGCAGTTGCTTGATTGTTTTCCACTTCCAGAGAAATGCAGTTAGTGATGTATTCATAATCCAGCATTCCCGCTACTAGACCTGGAACCATTGCGCCATTGTGATCTATAGATTCTCTTCCTGCTATAATTAAATCGAAAGATTCTTTTTCACATACACTAGCTATTTGCTTTGACACAAAAAAACCATCAAAAGGAACTGCATCCACTCGAATTGCTTTATCTGCTCCAATTGCTAGACATTTTCTTAAAATCGGTTCGCAACTTGCGTCTCCAACTGTTAATACAGTAACTTCGGCTTGTTGCTTTTGCTGAAGCCAAATAGCTCGAGTTAATCCAAACTCATCATTTGGATTGATTATGAATTGAACACCTTGTGTGTCAAACTTTGTGTCAGATTCGACAAAGTTAATTTTTGATGTAGTGTCTGGAACATTGCTAATGCAAACTAATATTTTCATATATTTCCTTTAAGAAGTTTAAATTTTATTTAGTGTGTTTATTTACACTCTAATTGAATTCTGACATTATTTATTACAAAAGTGATGAAAATTTTATTAAATTTCAATTTAATTTAAATAATTTTCAATTTTTAAAATAATGATTGAAAGTTAGATCAAATGACCTGTAAAGGTGTTTTTATGAGTAACGTGAATGTAAAAAGAAAAAGAGGGAGGCCTGTTTCTTCAGAGAAATTGGATATTAATACTTTATTAGAGGCTGCACTAGAAGTTTTTTCTGAGTTTGGTTATGAAGGAGCCCAATTAAAAGAAGTCGCTTCCAAAGTTGGTGTTACAACTCCATTAATAAGTTATCATTTCGAGAATAAAGAAGATTTATGGAAGCAATCTATAATTCATTTATCTTCTAAAATAATGCAGCGTTATGAGGAGGTTAGAGCATCTAATAACCACTTAAATGGAATTTCATTATTGAAAGCATTTACAAAACATTATCTATATTTAATGGCAGAGTTCCCTTCTATGTATAAAATTTTGCTTCAAGAAATGGGAAGAAAATCCTGGCGTTATGATTTTGTGAGCCAAAATTTATTGATGCCTGTAGTTTGGTTTAGCCACAAGCCCATTACAGAGAGTGAAAACTTAGAAGAGTTCAAAGCTATCCCTGCAGCAAACTTTGTAAGTATAATGTTTGGGGCAACAAGTAGTTTTTTTGTTTTAGCTCAAACTTTAGAAGCAGAGTACGATATTTCTCCTTTTACGAAAGAAAACATAGAAATGCATGCAAATATTATGAATGACCTTATCTTTAAGCAATTCGAATAACTTAATTAATTTTCAAAAAAGATTCTTATAACATTTCCCAAATGATATTAAAAGATTTCAAAGAATTCAAAGACCTACAAGGCAAAACGCTCAAGCCCTCGGAGTGGCTTCAAGTTGAGCAAGAAATGATTGACCATTTTGCAGCCGCCACCAAAGATTATCAATGGATTCATGTAGATCAGCAAAGAGCCGAAAAAGAATCTCCCTACAAGTCTACAATTGCACACGGATTTATGTCAATTTCATTAATTCCCAAATTCTTGACAGAAGTATTAGATGTTTCTTCACTTAAGATGGCGTATAATTATGGGCTTGAAGAAGTTCGTTTCCCTTACCCTGTCGTAGAAGGTTCTTTGTTAAGAGGAATAATACACGTAGAGAGTATTGAAGAGCAAAAATTTAAAAGTTTAAAGGTGGTTTGGAAAATTAAAGTAGAAATTAAAGGAGTAAGAAAACCAGCTTGTGTAGCTAAAATGATTACGATAGTTTACGAATAAAGTTATTAGATAGCTACTTTCACTAAATTTTGTATATTTGAGCATAAATTTTACTCTGCTTCAGAGAAAAGAAGTTGTGTTGCTTGCATGAAAATGCAAGAGGTTTGTAGAAAACCAGTGAGAAGCTTTCCAATGTATTGGAGGGCTTTTTTTATTTTTGATAGACGTTAACAACTAGTATTCTTAATTATTTTTGATGACAGAATAAATCACTAATTTTCAATAAAAATTTCATGCTCATATTAAATACTGTTTTGGCCTTAATTTCACTCGGTGGAGTTATTTATTTGATTGTAATGAAAAATGATGGAAAAAATTCAAATGTTCTAAATGATAAAGTTACGGAAAGTATCCGAGGGGAGTTTTCTTTAAATCGAGAAGAATTTTCCAAAAGTTTAAAAGATAATCGACAAGAATTAACTTTAGGTTTAGAGAGGTTAACCGAAAAAATGGATCAGAAATTAGTTTCAATTATTGAAACTCTAAAAGTAGCAGAAAAAGAAAGTCGTGTAGAGTTGAAGTTTAATCTTAAAGAATTTCAAGATTCTTTTTCTAAGAATGTGAAAGAATTTAACGAATTGCAAAGATTGAAATTCGACCAAATGAATCTACGTCAGGAGGAGTTGGTTAAAATGACAGAGAGTAGGTTGGAGAAGATGAGAGAAACAGTAGATGAAAAGTTACATAAAACTTTAGAAGAACGTCTTGGTAAATCTTTTGAGATAGTTACAAACCAACTGTTGGAAGTTCAAAAAGGTTTGGGAGAAATGCAGAATTTAGCATCTGGTGTAGGAGATCTTAAAAAGGTACTTAGCAATGTAAAAACTAGAGGTATTCTAGGAGAAATTCAACTTGGGAATATTTTAGAACAGATTTTATCTCCAGAGCAATACGATTCTAATGTAAAAACAAAAAAAGGATCAGATGCTCATGTTGAATTCGCGATTAAGCTTCCCGGAAAAGGAGCTAATGATTCGTCAGTTTATCTGCCAATTGATGCAAAATTTCCGCAGGAAGATTATGCACGACTTCAAACAGCATATGATATTGGAGATACTGTTGCGATTGAAGCTTCTGTAAAATCTTTGGTGCAATCGGTTAAACGCTTTGCTAGAGAAATTTCATCTAAATATATAGATCCACCACACACAACCGATTTTGGAATTATGTTTCTTCCAATAGAAGGTCTTTTTGCAGAGGTTGTACGTCAGCCTAATTTAATTACGGAATTGCAACGAGACTATAAGATTGTCATTACTGGGCCTACAACTTTAGCGGCTATGCTTAACAGCTTGCAAATGGGTTTCAAAACTTTAGCGATCCAGAAGCGAAGTAGTGAAGTTTGGAACGTGCTCTCCTCAGTTAAAAAGGAATTTACCACTTTCGGTGGAGTTTTAGAAAAAGCTCAGAAAAAATTGAACGAAGCAAATAAAGAGATTGAAACCTTGGTAACAACTCGTTCAAGAATGATGCTTTCTAAGCTTAGGAATGTTGAACAACTTGAAGGAGATTTTGAGGAAGATAAATCCAATGTTAATTTAATTGATTTTAAAGAGTAATTCCTAAGAAATAAGTAAAATTACTTTTGGATTAAATAAACATCAAGGTTGGTTCCTTAAAACTTTAGGATTAATAAAATATAATATTATTCTTTTGTCTGATTCTGACTTTTCTTTGTAAATCAATGTATTCCCAGTATTTAGTTTAAATAGTTGATTTAGGTTGTCAATACATTTATTTTTTTGTCTATTTATATGAATTGGATTTAAACCTTCAACATAAAATAGTTCATTAAGTTGATTGCTAGAAACCTTTTTTTGAGCTAATAACATTTCTAATAGTTGCGATGTGTTATAATTGATTTTAATTTTAGAGTTTTTATAAATTAAATATTCTTTTGAAATTTTAAGACCTTTTTTTATGAATCTAAAATAGATCAAAACAACCAAAAATATGAATATAAACAATGAAATAACTAACATTTTAAGATCTGTTTTAGATTTTAAAATTAGGTCATCGTTTATTGGAGATTTATTGTCAATAATAGGAATAACGTCAAGTGATTTAATTTCTTTATTTCGATTTAAGTCATAAATTGTATAAATTAATTTATTGTTTTTAACTAGATAATTGTCGCCTTCTGTTTTAGTGAATCCTGATTCTCCAATATTTAATTTGTAATCAAATACTTCTAAAGTATTCTTGTTTAGAATTCTTAAATTAGCAGCTTTAGTGTTTGGGATTAAAAACATAAAATCATCATCAATATCAATATGAATGTTTGGAAATTCAAAATCAGGATTTATTTTGAATGTTGATTCAATTGTTTTTAATTCAAGATCAAAAATAAATCCTTTCCTAGTTTCAAATTCTGAATTTTGGTTATCATCGTCAATAATATTATATCCAAAAACATATAGTTTATTGTTGTTGATATAATGAAGTCTTACATAAGAAAACCCCTCAATAAGTTTAGATCCTTTATATTTAACTAAATCCCATTCTTTTGATTTTTCATCAAAATAAATCAGGTTTTTTTGATTGTGGAAATATCCATAACCTCCAAATCTAAATATTGTATCATTAAATATAAAGTCTAAAGATCTATTATGCATTTTGTCATCATAAGAGTTGTCTATTCTTACAATAGAGTCGTTTTTAATTCTATAAATAATACCACTTGAGTTATTTAAAAGATAAGATTTTTTTGATGTTTGAATTATTTTAAATATTCCTAAATTTAAATCAGCTGACTCTATTATTTTTTTATGCTTACCTACAGAGTCAATCTTATATATATCTTGATCGATTTTCATTAAATCCTGAGACTTAACCTGTAATCCAGAAATAAGTAAAAATAAAATAAGTATTGATCTTTTTTTCATCAAAAATGTGTGTAAATTTTAAGTAGAAAAACAGCAACTACTAAAGGCTGATTTTTTTGTAGTTTAAATTAGTTATTTGGCATTGAAATTCTTTAAAGTATTCCATATAATCAACACTCTGTAACCATTCAGATGAGGTGTTTATCCCTTTATCTGATTAAACCAAATTATTTCAGATGAAAATGATAGGTTAATAACCCACCATTATATCTACGAACTCCATCGGAGATACTAAGGGTTGTTTCTCCAACTCATTAAATCTAATCTTAACATTTATAAAATATTGGAGAACTAAAAAGTTTTGAATTAACTTTTAGTCAATATCTTTTCGTAATGTTTAATTAATGTATTAGTTAGTTTTTCTTCCGAAAACTTAGAATTTGAATAATCACGAAGATTTTGGGGTTTAAACTCATCATATTTGTTATAAACATCAATCATAGAATTATACATGTCTTCTATATCGTTTTGTTTTGTTACTCTTCCTACCTCGTTATTCATGATATCGTATGAACCACCACAATCAGTTACTATAACAGGTACACCCATTGAGAGGGATTCAATTAATACAACTCCAAAAGTTTCATATTTAGTTCCCAAAACAAACACATTGGATTTGTTGAATTCTTGAACTATTTGGTTTCTAGTTTTTTTTCCAAGAAAGTAGACATTTTTAATTTCTAATTTTTCTTTCAAAGTTTTAAGAGAACTTTCTTCTAATCCAACTCCAATTATATTTAGTTTTGATTTCGGATATTTTTTATTAAACTTTTTAAATGATTTTAAAACTAATGGAACATTTTTGTGTTTACTTAGATTAGAAATAGAAAGAAAAACAAAAGGGTCTTTATCCTTCTTTCTAAAATTGGTTGTTAAAAATTTGGGAGACACTATATTATTATGAGGTATCCACTGGGGAGAGTTAGGGATGGTTTTTTCTAATAACTGAGAGTAATCAGTTGAAACAGACAAACACAATGATGACTTATTACAAATCTCAGAGATTTTAGTGTAATATTTTTCATAATGTCCTTGAAAGAATAAACTATTATGTTCTGTTATCACAAATGGTATTTTATATTTATCTGAAATTTTTTCGGTTAACCACCCTCCCATCATCACTGAATGACAATGAATAATATCAGGTTTACCAAATTCCTTTACATATCTCTTAAAAAGAATGAGACCAAGTATCTTGAAAAACAGAATCTGTAAAGGTCTCATCTTTGGGAACCAGTTATTCCACAACATTCTAAATGTTCTCATTCCTTCATCATTTTCAAAATGAATCTTTGGAAAAAGTCTAACCTTTTTTAAACCTCTTAACGATTTTAAATCTGGAAATATAACACCAACATCACATCCTTGTTTCAATACACCTAGTGATTGTTCTCTAAAAAAACTTCCCTTAAAATCATCTTTGTTATCCGGATACCAAGACGGTATTACTAAAACGTGTAATTTTTTATTCATTACCCTGTTTCAAATTATATTTTGAATTGTTATTTATACAAATAACCAATGGGATATGTCTCTTCATTTTTTTTAAAGTCTCTATTTCCACTTTCACTAATTTATTTTTTCTTCCTAGTATATTTAGATAACTTTTAAAACGATTATTAAAGATTTTACTATTTACCATAAACGTTTTGTAATTATTAACAAATAAAAATTCCAATATCTGATTTTTGTTTGGATTATCATAGTTTAACTCAATCCCAATTATTGGTTTATCTTTATTTATAATTTTTTTTAATGATTGTAAAACAGAATATTCGTTACCTTCAACATCAATTTTGACAAAACCAACATTTTTAATCAAAGAATCATCTATGGGTTTTAATAACACACTTTCCTTTCTTATGTTCTTACCCTCGATAACACTACTTCTCCCCATTCCATTATTATTTGTTGGAATATAAAATGTTACTTCTTTTTTCTGAATGTCAATACCATAATTAAATGTTTTAATATGTTCAAATGGTTCAGTATTAAGTGTTAGTATTTTATATGTGATTTTTTGAGGTTCAAAACAATAAATATTCTTAAAAGTGTTTCTAAAAAAAATTGTATGATTACCAACATTGGAACCTATATCTATAAAAGAACTTTTTTTAATTTCGTTTGAAAAAGAATTTTGAATCAAAATCAAATCTTCCTTTTCATAAAAATTGTCAAATAAAATGTGTTTTCCAATGAAGTCATTATAACATATCATGGGGACTTGGTTACCATGATTAAAATATTTGAAATACAAAATTTTAATAATTTTTTTGAACATATCGATTTATATAAATTAAATTCATAAATATATAGATTAACAGAAACAATGACATCACAAAACTAAAATTTTCAACGAATGACAGAAAATCATTTTTATTTAAATATAAAATTGATAAACTAATCATTGAATAGGTAAGAGAATATAAAAGTGATGTTTTTTCTTTATGAGTTATTGTTAAAACATACGAAAAGGGATGGGATAGGAAAGTCAGTAGAACCCATGGTAATAGATATAAAATTATTTTTTTTGATTCAAAATAACTTTCGTTAATAAAATAATCAAATATTAAGTTTAAACTGAATATAATCGTTAAACACATAATTATCGAAATTAAGAGTATTCCTAGGAAATACTTATTCACAGTTGTTTTAATCAAAGAAATGTTATTACTAATTGTCTCAAAAAAAACTTTTCCTAAACTAACACTCAACAAACTAAATGGAACAGAAATAATTTTATTTGAAAACACATAAAGTCCTGTTTGTTCTAGACCAAAAAAACGAGTAATTAATAGAAGAAAAATAAAACCCCTTAGAGAGTCTACTAAAACATTTGACACGTTAAACAGAATTAAATTTTTATTCTTCTGATAAACATTTAATAAAATTTCACTTGTTACTATAGTTTTGTCTAAAATAAATTTTCTTTTAAAGTGAAAAAATGAAACAATGGAACTTAAAAGTAACGAAAAAAATAAACCGTAATTTATAAATCCAATAAAACCTAGTGTAATTTCTAATATTGATTTAGATGAAGTTTTAATTATGTTATTTGATGTAAGTGTTTTATATTTTTTAGTCTTATTAAACCATGAACCCATCAACAATGAATAACCCAAGAAGTAAATAACCGGTGAAGTAAAAACATAAATTTTGTCAACTATTTCAAACAAAACCAATACAAGACTCACTGATAAAACAGATAGAGTAAATACTTTTAACACAAACTTTGAACTTCGAATTATCTCTGATAAATCTTCTGTTGAACCTCTGATTAAACCAACATCTAATCTTAATAACGAAATAGATGAAAGTGTAGTAATCAATCCAAAAAACACTGAAAAAAGACCATAAACCTCAGGACTATAAAATTTTGTTACTAATGGGATTGAAATAAAAGATATTACATAACTGAAAATGGTTCCAAAAAAAACTATCGAACTATTTTTAATGAAGTTTATTCTAAAAATTTCTGGTAATTTCATAATACTTCACAAAATTCAACTAATTGTTTTTGATTACAAACAATTAACCGAGAAAGTTAGTTTATTTATTTTTCAACACCACTCCCAATTTTTTCAGTAGAATTTGATAGATTAATAACCAATTATTATATCTACGAACTCCATTGGAGATACTAAGGGTTGTTTCTTCAACTCCTTAACATACTCCCTACCGATTTTCTCTTCATAGATTCTTCGGAGTTCCTTTTTTCTTTCTTTACTTAACATTCTACAAGTTTCCTAACCTTAGTTATAGTTTTAGGAGAACAATTCAACCTCCCAATGATATCTCTATTTGTTTTACCCATCTTTAGAAACTTAATGATGGATTTAGTTTGTGGTTTTCTAAGGAATACCATCTCAGATTCTTCAGAACCAATCTTTCTTCCCAATTTACCACCATTAAGAACATATTGTTTTCTACCCATCTCAGTAATCTCAAGGATACGTTCCCGTTCCATCTCATATACTGAGGATAAGATTGAAGTAACGATATTCCACATAGGATTCTTTTCACCATTAGGAGTGTGAGATTCAATACCAATGTTTCTAACCTTGATTATAACACCATTCTCAAAAAAGTAATCTAATGTGTTGATTGAATCCTTTAGAGTTCTACCACAACGTGACAAATCCTCAAATACTATCTTAGTTACTTTACCTTCCTTAACTAACTCAATCAGTTTAGAACCACCTTCTCTTCTATTGAAGGGTATTTTACCACTTACACCAAAATCATTGATGGTTAAATCGTAGTTTCCTTTATCTAACTTAAACCTCTCACCTTTTTGGTTAATGGTTGATGTTCTATTATATTTTATTACCATAACTGATTCCTTTTATATCCAAGACTTAAATATACCATTTACATACGAGATAAACAAATTATATGATACCTTTTATTGTATAAATTAAAGGGAATTGAAATCACCCTAAACCCTACCCAATTTCCTAAACCCTACCAAATATGGGGGACGTTTCTTGTAAATGGTAAAATACTTTTTTTCCAAAATGGGTATCGGAGTGGTTTTTATATCGGAGTTAGTTTTTTATAATAAAATTAAATTTGGGATTCAATCTGAAAATTATAATTCTTTTATCCTCTAAACTTAGATTCTTTTTAATCAAATCAGTTTTAAACTTATTTCTGAAATCTAAATTAATTTGTTTTATACATCTATTTTTAAACCTATTTATATGAATAATATTTAATCCTGAATCTAAGAATATGTCATTTATTTCGTGATTACTTGAAAATTCATTTTTAATCAAATGAATAATTATTTTTCTAGTTCTTTCATCTATCACCAATTTTTTACCACGAAATACAATACCATCATGGATTATAAAGAATTTACTATAATATGATCTATAAACAACAATCAATATTATAACTAAGACTATAAGAAAAACATAAATGTAGGATGAGAATTTATTGTCAATTAACTTAATGTCTAAATCATCGTTTTTGTTTAAGACGTCTTCAATATCTATATGGTTTATCTCAAGTGTATTAAAAATATTTTTAGTTATATAGTATAGTTTATTGTCTAAAACAGTGAAATTATCATCCTTTAGGTTAACAATTCCGATTTCACTAACATTAAGGTTATGTTTTGAAAATGAAAATGTTTCTTTATTAAAAATAAGTAGATCCTTACTAGGTGAATTTTTAAACATAAAAATATATTTATCATTCACATCATAATACGAGGATGGAAAAATAAATGAATCATGAATCTTGAATGTTTTTTCAATTTCTTTTTCACGTAGGTCATAAACAAATCCCTTTCTTATTAAATTTGATTCATTTTGAAATTGATTTACTTGAGTATCATATCCAAACACGTACAATTTTTGATCAAAAATAAAATGGAATCCTACTCCTGAAAATCCCTTAATTAAATCGAAACCTTCATATTTAACTAAATCCCATTGTTTTGAATTTGAATCAAAATAAGTTAGTGTTTTATGGGTATGAAAATACCCATAACCTCCAAACCGATACAAAGTGTCTTTATACACAAAATCTAGTGATCCATTATGCATCTTATCATCATAAGATTTATCAATTCGGACAATAGTGTCACCTTCTAATTGATAAACAATACCACTTGATCGATTTAAAAATTGAAAATTTTTATTTACTAGAAATGTTTTATATGTCTGAATTTTTGATATGTCCTCAATTATAATTTCATAATCATTTGAATTATTGATTTGAATTAATTCATTCCCCTTCTTGATTAAATTCTGTGAAAAAGATTTTGAAATGAAAATTAAAATAATAGCATATCTAAGCATATATAATGTATTGTAATTATTTAATATGTTTAACAAATCTATAATTAATTTTACGAACAATAAAAACACCTTGTTTGATATGAAAAATATAATTTATTCACTCGTATTATTTTGTTTGTTTTCTTGTTCCAAAGAAACTACATCTGAACCCATGTTAAATGATGGTCAGATAACACTATCACTGGAATTAATAAGAGAATTCAGTTTACAACTAGATAACTCATCCTCTAAATCACTTCTACTCGAAGATTCTGATTTTGTACATGTTTATGATAGTGAAATAACAGTTAACTTCACATCTGTCCCCCCAGGATATAGTGAAAGTTTGACATTCAATCCAAATGATAATACCCAACGTGTTACCTTACCTTATGGAGAGTATAATTGGGAGATTCCCTCGGAGGATAATCCTTCTCCCATTTCTAATACATTATCAGTATCCGGTCAATCAACATCCGTAATTACGATAAATGAACCCTCAGTTGATCTAACTTTAAATGTAAATACTGATTATGCATTAGTTACTGTTAATGATGATTATACTTCAAATGTTACCTTAACTCATGAAGATTTAAGTTTATCGATGAATATAAAAGATGGTTATAACTATGGATACGTATTATCAGGAACTACCTCATCATCGATTAGTGTTATAGATACTAACGGAGACAATTACACTGGTGATCTTGGATTAATACAGAGTTGTAAACATTATAAATACCAATTAGATTACTCTGATGTAGGAGTAAATTCACTTATTTGTTTATGTGAACCTTTTGAAGTTATTGAGCGTTTCTTGATTCCGTCTTCTGTTTGCGGTCAATGGAGTAAAATTTTATCATCAGAAGAAATCCCAAGTTATTTTGACTTAGATAATTTTAATATTTCAACACAATTCGCTTTAAATAAAGAAAATTTAGAGTTTTATTTTATTGATCCTTCAGGAAAACTTGTCACATATAGTATCGAGGATAATTCATTTACAGAACAAAATGTCAATTTTGCTATTGGTAATATGCGAGACCATATTTATAATCCAATAATTAACAAAATACAATATGTCAGAGCTGGTAGAGAAACTGTTTATGAACTTAATTTAAATACGTTGGAATCTACAGTTTCTTTTAATGGATCTAGTGATAGTAATCATTATAATGGAATATATTTTTTTAACTCTTTCACTGATCAAATCGGACATTATGGAGGTTATGGATTTTTCAGATCTAAAAATTCAATGGCTAATTATTCAAGTAATTCTTCTACTTGGGAACTTTCGATAGAAGACTCTTCTACAGCTCCATATAGAAGATTTGGAAGTAGTAGAAGATGGTTATTACCAAACCATGATTATTCTAAATTGATTATTGTTGGTGGTGTTGGCAACCAGAGTGGACAACAAGGATCATCTTGTGAATCACCTTTGGTAAATTTTATTAATAACGACTTCTGTTTTTTAACTGATGTTTGGGAAATTAATCTAAACGATTATTCGTTAAACCAAATTTCAGGTTTTGACAATGAGGGATTAAATTCGTTTGGGATCAATGGTTATGATTACGAGAAAAATATATTGGTGAAATATATTGGAAGTGAACCTTATAATGTATTAAATGAAGAATTAAAATATTTTAAAATTAATTCGTCAGAGGAGGGATGGGTCTTAGTAGATCAGACAGGAGATGTTCCTACTATAATTTCAGACGATATTAATGGATCTTTTTTTTATGAAGAGAGTAGTAATAAATTTTATTTAATAAAATCAGATGGTGTTTGGACATTAGACATGAATTGTGATTAGACAATGAAGTATTATTTAATGTCAAAGAAACACTATTAAAAACCAATAATTGTGTCATGATTGGAAAAAAAAATTATTGGTCCTATTCTCAGAGAAATGATTGGAGGTACAATTTCAATTTATAGTAAAACAACTTTTGATTGTGGTGAAAAAACAATAATTTTAAATAATTCAATTAAAATTATTTAAAATGAAAATACAGTTGTTTAAAATAATGGTATTTGTTTTATTTATTTCTTGTCAAAATGAGACTGAGGAGTTAAATGAGATACTAAATAAATTAAATATCAGTAAGTTTTCTAAAGGATATCTTTTTCAATAATTTAAAAATAAGTTTTGATGATCTTGAAAGGATGTATATTATTTGTTCTATAGTTTAATACTCCTTCAAATCATACCCCACAAAACTCCTCCCTAAATTATCACAAACTCTTCCAGTAGTTCCACTTCCCATAAAAGGGTCTAATATCAATTCAAACTCTTTTGAAGTTTGAAGAATGGGTAGAGTTAAGATTTCTTCAGGGAAAGGTGCAGGGTGTTCTCCTTCAATATCTAACTTTTGATTTGCTACAGATGTTCTTACAATATCCTCATTCCAATAATCTCCCATATTTTTCCCTTTTATATTGGGTAGATAAGGAGATATGGAATTTGAATATTCCCCATTTATACTTCTATGTCGAGGAGGAAGAGATGGTTTAGTCTTCTCAGAGAGTTTATTAGGAGTAGGATAATAATCATATTCCATAGATTTTACTAAATGAAATATAAATTCATAAGAGGGAGTTAGATTTGATTTAGAAGAAGATGGTTTAGGATTGGTTTTAGACCAGATAATCGTATTTCTAAGTATCCATCCTT
>Ga0233438_10003298_pt1 | contig 15045 bp, 12 predicted proteins | sample SI_123_September_FD_182720 | JGI IMG/M metagenome (GOLD analysis project Ga0233438, IMG submission 182720) | Seawater microbial communities from Saanich Inlet, British Columbia, Canada - SI_123_September2016_10_MG | ecosystem: Environmental > Aquatic > Marine > Inlet | place: Canada: British...
TGCGGCCACAGCCGTTCTCTACGGAACATTGGGCACTGAAACAGGCCTGAAGCATTACTTCCTCTACGGACTTGCCGGCTTCATTCCGGCAACATTTTCCTCCTGGCTGGCGCACAAATTCGACAAGGTGGGCGGAGCGCGCCCGAATGCGTTGAGCGCTTGATACGTGCGGGATCGAGCCGGGAACCAAGGATGTTGGGGGCATTGCATAATGCACCTTCACTTTCGCTCTCGGGGTCCTATATTTCTTGCTCCGTCAACAATGAAAGGAGGTGGTCCAGTGTCTCATTCCATGCGCTGTCACCTCGCTGAGGCCGCCCGCTAAGCTCGCAAGAGCTTCGGACAGGGCGGTCTTTCCGCGTGGTTCAGCGAGAATAGGAGGGACGCGTCGAGCAATGCTTGGCGCGTCCTTTTTAATTCCTGATTCACACGTTCCTGCCCGCGTGCAAACGAAGCACCGTCAGTCGGTTCAGTGATATCGTCGAAAGTTAGCGGACGACATTGCAGAAGAACGAGTGCGCGGTTTCCAACGCCCGAAAACACCCCGGCGCATTTGACCATAGAGTCGGTCAGCGATGCCAGTTTCTGCCCAACGGGGTGATGAAGGCGTTCCGGAACCAACGGGTTGTCTCTGAGTTTTCCTTTCAGAGGAGCCCGTCATGCACGCTGTCACACCATCTATCTTGCTTGAACAGTCCTTCCAAATTGCCTGGGACTATCTCGACCGCACCGGCCAAACGTCAGGTCGCGATACAGAGATCAAATTCGTCAGCAACGCCATCATCCAGATGATGAGCGAGGGGACAACTAACAAAATTGTTCTCGCAAACAGAGCGATTGCGAAATTCGAGCGGGTGTATGCGCGAGGTCAACTTGTTGCCTAAGACGCGTACCAGGCACAGTCGCGCTTGGCATTTGTCACGCGTGTGAGGGACATCTCAATGGCGGAAAAAATCCCGCAGCCACCTTTCATCTATGAAGGTCTCGATCCGGTCGAGAACGATGATACTTTCGGCATCAAGAAACTGTCTGCCGCAGTAAAGTCACTGAGCGATATTCTCGAGGGAGCCAAGAAGCCGGGCATGCCCCTGAGCGTCCTTAGCAACATTGCGCGCGAAGCGCCGCTTGGATCGCTGCTGGTCGCCTTCGTTCTTGGCGTTGCGATCGGCCGCCGTCACTAAACCACATACTTGCGACCGCTCAATCGCGAACCTCCTTGTGAGTTCGCGAACAAACTCCAATCGGCTCTTTCGCTGCCCAGTCCGCTTTGCTAAGTGCTTGGTTTCCAAGTGCAGGAAGGGTGGCCGAGTGGTTTAAGGCACCGGTCTTGAAAACCGGCGTGCCTGCAAGGGCACCGTGGGTTCGAATCCCACCCCTTCCGCCATTTGAATCCCATAAGGCTTTGTATTTTCTATGAATTCTACAGCGCCTGGCTTTGCTCCCGCCAGTTTCCGGCTACAGTCAGGATCTGCTGCCGCTGTCCTTTAGCGACTGCACCGCTTTGATGAGCGTGTAGATTTTGGGTGACTTGAACGGATGATCCGCATCGCAATTCGGGCAAAGCAACCGTGTTGTCCCGCTCCTGAGAGCGATTGCCATCTTAGTCCCGCAGTGGGGACAACGACTGTTGACCCATTTTTCCATTCCCGGACTTAAGCACCGGTCAGGAAAGCGTGTCTGTGAACTATCTCACATAGGAAGCTTTGCAGGGGTGCGCCTGTCTGCGGCGATCAGGGCAGTGCGGCCCCAGCTTGGATCAGCAGATATTCCCACTATCGCCCCGCGGCCCGACGGATCAGTGCAACTGTCGTGACCATCAGGAGACCGGAGCCGTTGATTGATGCTTCGGCATATTCCGACGCTGGAAACCACCGGCTGCCCACAAGGATTGCCGGTACAAGGGGAGGCGGCAATCTCCGGAAAATCAATCTCTGGTTTACCACCTCGCGCATCGGGCCGTTTCGGGCACGGAAGCAATGGGTTAAGGTAATCACCGTATGAAGTGCGAGCGTCCGGCCTGGCGATGCCCGGTAGGCAAGACGGCGCGAAAAGTGCTATTGGGGTTCTATGGGGATTTGCGTCAGGGAAACGGGCAAGGCGGCCCTGCGAGTCGCAGCTGCAGGAGCGGCGTGCCTGCTGCTCGCCAATTGCGGCGCGTCGAACAAGCTCTCCAGCCGCGTCGATCCGAAATACGGCGTGTCGAGCAGCCCTCGGGTGGTCGATTTCGGCGAAGCCGTTCCCAAGGGCGGTGGCACCTATCGCGTCGGCAAACCCTATGTCGTTGCCGGTAAGACCTACGTGCCGGAAGAGGATCCCAACTATCGTGCCGAAGGGATGGCCTCCTGGTATGGCGATGCCTTCCATGGCCGCCTGACGGCCAACGGCGAAGTGTTCGACATGACGTCGCTCACCGCAGCCCATCCGACATTGCCGCTGCCGAGTTACGCGCGCGTGACCAATGTCGCCAACGGGAAATCGGTGATCGTGCGCGTGAACGATCGTGGCCCGTATCACGGCAATCGTTTGATCGACGTCTCAAATACCGCGGCCAAGCTCTTGGAATTCCGTGAAAATGGCATTGGACGTGTTCGCGTCGAGTATGTCGGGCGCGCGCCGCTTGAGGGATCGGACGACCGGCAGCTGATAGCGACGCTGCGGACCGGGCAACCGGCCCCGGCGCCTTCCAGCGTGAGGGTGGCCTCCGCGAACGCCTTTATCCCGGAAATCCCGCCAACACGGGGCGTGGTTCGTGGAGACGTTCCGATGCCGGCAGGGCGTCCGTATAGCCTCGGTCATACCAGGGAAGACGTTGCGGCCGCTGGCGCTTCCGAAGTCTCGGCGTCCCGAGCGCAGCGAGGACGGCGCATCGAGCGGACCATCCAGACGGAGATTGATGAGGTGGCGGAGGATACATCCGCTGCGCAAAAGCCCGTCGCTTCCTTTGCGTCGGCTCCGCGCAACAGCAACGTCAACCTGATGTCAGGCCGCGGCCTCTACTGAGTTTCGTCGCCGCGTCGCCGATCAATCCCGCACACTGTTCAGGAATTCCACCAGCGCCGCGTTGACCTCGTCGGGGCGCTCCTGCTGGATCCAGTGACCCGCGCCTTCGATCAATAGCTTGCGCCGGAGGTTGGGCAGCACGCGGTCCATTTCAGTGACACGCTTTCCACCGATAATGCCGGTGACGACAGAGTCATTTGCCCCCGCGATGAAGATCGAGGGCTGATGGATTTTCGCGCCGTGCCACGGAGCGGTCAGCTCCCAGTTCCGGTCGATGTTGCGATACCAGTTCAGGCCACCGCGAAAGCCGGTGCGCGTGTAGGTCTCAACCACATGCGCCAGGTCCTGCTCGCTGACCCAGGCTGGGCGGGAGCGCACCTTCGCCGGATCGCCCAGAAAACCTTGTCCGTCTTTCAGGAACAGGGACGAGTCGACGCCGAAGGTGACAGCGCGCATCGTGAAGCCGACATCGCGCTCGAACTCGGCTTCCGCCACACCCGGCTTCTGGAAGTACTGCCAGTAGAAGTTGTTGACGCCGCTCTTCGCCAGCGTATCGAGCGGCCGCTCACGTCCCCGCCAGGGTGGCGGAACGCTCAGGCCGCCGACGGCGGTGAAGATATCAGGTCTGAACAGGGCGGCATGCCAGGCGACCGGCGCGCCCCAATCATGGCCGATGATGATCGCCCTGGTTTCGCCCAGCGCCGCGACCAGCGCGACCATGTCGCCGACCAGATCGAAGATTGAGTAGGCCTCGATGTTCTTTGGTGCCGAGGTCCGACCGAAGCCGCGCATGTCTGGCGCGACGACATGGAAACCTGCTGCGGCGATGGCCGGCAGCTGGTGCCGCCACGAATGCGACAGTTCGGGCCAGCCATGGCAGAGCAGCACCAGCGGCCCGGAGCCCTGTTCAGTGACAAAAATCTCAATCCCGTTGGCTGAGATCATCCGCGATGACGACATCGACTTTCTGCCTCTTTTCAGGATTTGAGGGCCGCAGGCATAGCCGCGACGGCCAGCCGCACGTTGTTTGGTACCAGCCCAACTGTTACAAGGCGATCCTCAGGAATCTCGACATGGCAGCCATTCTCACAACATCCCGGATTCGCGGACGCCGGACTGGGCGGTTCTGGCCGCTGGTGGCTGTCGTCCTGACGGCCGGTGTTGCGCTGGGCGGCATGGCCTATGCCGCCAACAATAGCGTGCAGGGTGCCAAGAAGGAGGATGGATACGAGGTTGATGCGCCGACCGCGATCCTGATCGAAGCGAAATCCGGCAGCATCCTGTTCGAGAAGAATGCCGACGACTTGCGCGCGCCGTCCAGCATGATGAAGCTGATGACCGCCGAGGTGGTTTTCAATGCGCTCAAGAAGGGCGAGATCAAGCCCACCGATGAATTCAGGATCAGCGAGAACACCTGGCGCAAGGGCGGTGCGCCGTCCGGTGGCTCGACCATGTTCGCGGCAATCAACAGCCGTGTCAGCGTCGACGATCTGCTTCGCGGCGCGGTGATCCAGAGCGGCAACGATTCCTGCATGGCGCTGGCCGAGGGTCTGTCGAACACTGAGGCCGCCTTCGCTGAGCGGATGACCAAACGCGCGCGTGAACTCGGGCTGACGAAATCGACCTTTGCGAATTCCACCGGCCTGCCGGACCCCGGCAACAAGATGACCGTGCGCGAACTGGCAATGCTCGCGCGCCACATCGTCCTGACGTATCCGGACAATTACAAACTGTTCGGCGAGCGTGAATTCACCTGGAACAAGATCCGCCAGCAGAACCGCAACCCGCTGCTGACGATGCTTGAAGGCGCCGACGGCATGAAGACCGGCTACACCAAGGAAGGCGGCTACGGCATGGTCGGCTCTGCCGTGCAAAACGGTCTGCGGCTGATCGTGGTCGTCAACGGTCTTGAGGATTCCGACGACCGCGCGGCAGAAGCGAAGAAACTGCTCGAATGGGGGTTCCGCAACTTCGAGGCGCGAACGCTGTTCGCCGCGGATCAGGCCGTCGGTTACGCCAAGGTTTTCGGCGGCGATAGCCGCTCCGTCAAACTCGCGAGCCCCGAACCGATCAAGGTCATGGTGCAGCGAAACGGCACCGACAAGCTGGTTGCGCGTATCGTTTATACGGGGCCGGTGCGTGCGCCGGTCCAGCCCGGCCAGCGGATTGGCGTCTTGAAGGTCTGGCGCGGCAGCAACATCGCGATGGAGGCTCCTCTGGTTGCCGCAGAGCCGGTCGCGACAGGTTCAACGACCCGCCGCGCGATCGACGGCGCCAGCGAGTTGGTCATCGGCCTGTTCCGCGCCGGCGCGGAGAAACTGTAACATGGCTGACGCCGTCAAACCGAAACAGCCGCCGCGCGGGCGCTTCATTACCTTTGAAGGCGGCGAAGGCTCCGGCAAATCAACTCAGATCCAGTTGCTGGCGGACCGGCTCAACGCCGCCAAGCTGCGGACGATTACGACGCGCGAGCCCGGCGGATCGGCGGGAGCGGAAATCATCCGGCATCTGTTGCTCTCGGGCATGGCAAAAGCGTTCGGTCCTGAGACGGAGTCCCTGCTGTTCGCCGCTGCGCGCGACGACCACGTCAGTCAGGTGATTGAGCCGGCGCTGGCGCAGGGAACATGGGTGCTGTGTGACCGCTTCACGGATTCGACGCGGGTCTATCAGGGCGAACTTGGGAAGGTCGATCCGAAACTGATCCGAGCAATGGAGCGCGTCACCATCGGCAATCTCAAACCCGACCTCACGATCATTCTGGACGTGCCGGTCACGATTGGCATGGAGCGTGCGCTCAAGCGGCGCGGATCGGCGGTGCCCGATCGCTTCGAAGGCGAGGGCGTCAGCTTTCACGAGAAACTGCGCAACGCCTATCGCAAGATAGCCGAAGGCGATCCCCAGCGCTGCGCATTGGTGGATGCCGATGCCGATGCCAAGACTGTCGCGGAGCGGGTGTGGAAGGCCTTGCGCGATCATCTGTTCACCGTGGCTATCGCTCGCGAGACCACCAAGGCATGAGCGCGCGGTCATCCGAACCAGAGACTGCGATCCCCGCGCCGCGTGAAACAACCGGGCTGTTCGGGCATCGCGACGCCGAGCAGACGTTGCTGGCGGCCTATCGCAGCGGACGCATTCCGCATGCGTGGCTGATCGGCGGCGCGCAGGGTGTCGGCAAGGCAACTCTGGCCTATCGCATGGCGCGGTTTGTGCTCGCCCATTCCGACCCTGCTGCGCAAGCCGTACAAAATGCCGACAGCCTTTATGTCGATCAGGATCATCCAGTGGCGCGACAGGTCGCCAACGGAAGCCACGGCGGTTTGCTGACGCTGGAGCGCACAGCCAACGAGAAGGGCACGATGCGGACCGTCATCACAGTGGACGAGTCGCGAGAGACCATCGGATTTTTCGGTTCGACCGCCGCATCCGTCGGCGGCTGGCGCGTGTGCGTGGTCGATACCGTGGATGAACTCAACGCCAACGCCTCCAACGCGCTACTCAAGATCCTCGAAGAGCCGCCAGCACGCTCGCTGTTCCTGCTGATCAGTCACGCACCGGCGCGCGTACTCGCCACCATTCAGTCGCGGTGCCGGAAGCTGCCATTGCGGCCGCTAGAGACGGATGAGGTCATTCAGGCCGCGGCTGAGGCAGGCGGGTTGACTCGCCGCGATCCGGCGCTGGCTGAGGCAGCTGAAGCGGCGGAGGGAAGCGTGGCGCGGGCGCTGACGCTGCTTGGCGGGCAATCGCTCGGGCTTCATCAGCGTACGCTTGAACTCCTCAACCGCCTGCCGCAACTCGATCAACGTGCGCTTCATGCCCTCGGCGATGCGCTTCCGCTGAACGACCGAGTCGGGTTGAAGGCCTTTATCGACACCGTCGACCGCTGGCTGACCGGGCATCTGCACGCGCCTGATGCCGGCGCAAACCTGCCGCGCCTTGCACGGCTTGCCGAGGTATGGGAAAAGATCAACAGTGCCGCGCGCGACACGGAAAGCTTCAATCTGGAGCGAAAACCGTTGGTTTTCTCAGTATTTGGAATGCTCGCCGAAGCCACAGCGGCCCGCCCGCAGGCTCGCTAGCTGGACAATCGCAGCGGTTTAGCAGCACCCCGTTTGAGTGATCGCGCGCACGTCGGCGCCGTTTGAAATTCTAAGGAAGCGTTATGGCCAAAGCCAAGAAAACCGCCGCGAAGAAGAAAAGGAAAGCAAGCAAAGCGGCTCGCAAGGCAGCGCCCCGGCGCGCGACGGTTTCCCCGAAAAAGAAGGGACGCAAGGCAGCTGCCAAAAAGACAGCAAAAAAAGCTGTCAAGAAAACTGCAAAGAAAGCCGTCAAAAAAACGGCCAAGAAAGTTGCGAAGAAAGCAGCAGCAAAACGCTCCGGCAAGAAGGTCGCAGTCAAAAAGGCCGGCGCCAAGAAACCCGCCCAAACGTCAACTACGAAGAAGCGTTCCGCGAAAGTCGCCGTAAAGGCGGCGAAACCTGCCAAGCCCGTGACAACGAAGGCACCGGCAAAACCTGCGAAGCCGAAAGCAACGGCGGTTCCGCAGAGTGTCGCAAGCGCGCGCTCCAAGAATTCATTCTACATCACGACCGCGATCGCTTACCCGAACGGTGCGCCACACATCGGCCACGCCTATGAAGCGATTGCAACCGATGCGCTCGCACGCTTTCAGCGTCTCGACGGCAAGGACGTGTTTTTCCTGACCGGCACCGACGAGCACGGCCAGAAGATGATCCAGACGGCGCAGAAGGAAAACATGACGCCGATGGATCTGGCGACGCGCAACGCCGAGCGATTCAAGGAGATGGATCAGCGCCTGAACATTTCCTACGACCGGTTCATTCGCACCTCGGAGTCCGTGCATCACAAGTCGTCACAGGAAATCTGGAAACGGATGCTGGTGAACGACGACATATATCTCGACAGCTACGCTGGCTGGTACTCCGTGCGTGACGAAGCCTATTACGCCGAAGACGAAACCGTTGTCGGCGAAGACCAGGTGCGCCGCGGCCCGCAAGGCACGCCGGTCGAGTGGGTCGAGGAGAAGAGCTATTTCTTCAGGCTCTCCGCCTATGAGGATAAGTTGCTCGCGCTGTATGAGAATCAGCCGGACTTCATCGGTCCGGACTCCCGCAAGAACGAAGTCATCAGCTTCGTCAAAAGCGGGCTTAAGGATCTCTCGATCTCGCGCACCACGTTCGATTGGGGCGTGAAGGTGCCGGACGACGAAGGACACGTGATGTATGTCTGGGTCGATGCCCTGACCAACTACATCACCGGCGTCGGTTTTCCGGACGAGGGCGACGCGAACTGGCATTATTGGCCGGCCGATGTCCACATCATCGGCAAGGACATCATTCGCTTTCATGCGGTGTACTGGCCGGCATTTCTGATGTCGGCGGGCATTCCCGTGCAGAAACGCGTCTTTGCGCACGGCTTCCTGTTCAATCGCGGCGAGAAAATGTCGAAGTCGGTCGGTAACGTGGTCGACCCGTTCAGTCTTGCGGATGCGTACGGCGTCGATCAGCTCCGCTACTTCTTCCTGCGCGAGGTGCCGTTCGGTCAGGACGGCAACTACAACCACGAAGCCATCGTTGCGCGCACCAACGCGGATCTCGCCAACGACCTTGGCAATCTGGCGCAGCGCTCGCTGTCGATGATCGGTAAGCAGTACCAAGGTGTACTGCCGGAGCCCGGCGCGTTCAGTGACAACGACAAGGCCATTCTCGCCATGGCAGACGGCATGCTCGAACAGGCGCGCACCGCCATGAGCACGCAGCAGATTCATCACGCGCTCAATGCGATCTGGGCCGTGGTGGCCGAGGCCAATCGCTATTTCGCGGGTGAGGCGCCATGGGCACTCGCCAAGACCGATCCTGCGCGCCAGCAGACCGTGCTGTATGTTACCGCTGAGGTTGTGCGGCAGATTGCAATCCTCGCTCAGCCCGCGATGCCGGATGCATGCGCCAAGCTGCTCGATATTCTCGGGATTGCGCCGGACGCGCGGGACTTCGCGGCACTCGGCACGCGGATCAAGGGTGGCGCGCAATTGCCGCCGCCCGCACCGATTTTTCCGCGTTACGTCGAACCTAAAGAAGATTCGCCGAGTTAAGCCTGATGCTTGTCGATAGTCACTGTCATCTCGATTTCCCTGACTTCGCCAACGATCTCGACGCCATTGTCGCGCGCGCCGAGGCAGCCGGAGTCGGGCGCATTGTCACGATCTCGACACGCGTGCGCCGGATTGAATCGCTGCTGGCGATCACCGCGCGGTTTCCGAACGTCTATTGCTCGGTTGGTACCCACCCTCACAATGCCGATGAGGAGGACGGTATCACCTCGGATGAACTAATTGCGTTGACGAAGCATCCGAAAGTCGTGGCGCTGGGCGAGGCGGGGCTTGATAATTTCTATAAGGACGGATCGCCGGAGGCGCAGGAGCGGGGCTTTCGGGCACACATCGCGGCGGCAAGGGCAACCGGTCTGCCATTGGTGATTCATACGCGTGAAGCTGATGAGGCCTGTGGCCGTATTCTCGAGGACGAGATCGCAAAGGGGCCGTTCAAGGCTGTGCTGCATTGCTATACCGGCGGTCGAGATCTTGCGATGAAAGCTGTCGCGCTGGGATTGTCGGTCTCCTTCACCGGCATCCTGACATTCAAGAATTCGCAGGCAATCCGTGATATCGCAGCCGAGCTGCCTGCGGACCGCATCATGGTCGAGACCGACGCGCCGTATCTCGCACCGGGGAAATTCCGCGGCAAGCGCAACGAACCGTCCTTCGTGGTCGAGACCGCGAGGGTGCTCGCGGAGACGCGCGGCGTTTCGCTCGACGAGATCGCGCAGCAGACCACGGAAAACTTCTTCCGGCTGTTCGACAAGGTGCCGCGCCCGGACGCAAAAGCTGCATGACGGTGACCTTGACCATTCTCGGTTCCGGATCGTCCGCCGGTGTGCCGCGTCCGGCGCTGGGGTGGGGCGCCTGCGATCCCAACAATCCGAAGAACCGCCGCCGCCGCTGTTCACTGCTGGTGGAGAGGGCGGGTGCGAATGGCATCACGCGTGTGCTGATCGACACGTCGCCGGACCTGCGCGAGCAATTGATCGATGCAAACGTGGATCATCTTGAAGCGACGTTCCTGACCCACGAGCACGCCGACCAGACCCACGGCATCGACGATCTTCGCTCCGTGGTGCTGCATCAGCGCAAGCGGATTCCGGTTTATCTTAACAAATCGACCGGCAAGGACATCCTGCTGCGCTTCTCATACTGCTTCGAGCAAGCGCCAGGCAGCGACTATCCGGCGATTCTCGAAAAGCGATCGATCGAGGCAGGTGAAACCGAGAGCATCGAGGGGAAGGGCGGTTCCCTCGCCCTGACCGCGTTTCTGGTTCAGCATGGCAGTATTCCGGCGCTCGGCTACCGCATCGGCGACGCTGCTTATACGCCGGACCTTCACGACATTCCTTCCGAAAGCTTTCACGCGCTGGAAGATCTCGATCTCTGGATCATCGACGCGCTGCGCTATGCGCCGCATCCGAGCCATTTCAGCCTCGACGATGCGCTGTCATGGATATCGAAGTTCAAGCCGCGCCGCGCGGTCCTGACGAATCTGCATTCCGACCTCGACTACGACGTGCTGCAGGCGAAATTGCCCCCCGGTATCGAGGTTGGTTACGACGGGATGCGGCTGACGATAGACGCGTGAACGTCAGGCGGAGATCGCTTTTGCGGAATTCGCCTGATCGCGCAGCATGAACTTCTGGATCTTGCCGGTCGATGTTTTCGGAATCGCGCCGAACACCACGGACTTCGGCGACTTGAATCCCGGCAATACGCTTTTGCAATAAGCCAGGATTTCAGCCTCAGTCGCGGTCGCGCCTTCCTTCAGTTCGACGAAGGCGCAGGGCACCTCGCCCCATTTGGGATCTGGCTTGGCAACCACGGCGGCAAAGAGAATCGCCGGGTGCTTGTACAAAACGTCTTCGACCTCGACCGAGGAAATGTTCTCGCCGCCTGAAATGATGATGTCCTTGGACCGGTCCTTGATGATGACGTAACCGAACTCATCGAGCACACCGAGATCGCCGGTGTGAAACCAGCCGCCCTCGAAGGATTCCTTGGTCGCCTTCTCGTTCTTCAGGTAGCCCTTCATGACGATATTGCCGCGGAACATCACTTCGCCGATGGTTTCGCCGTCGCGCGGCACCGGCTGCATGGTGTCGGGATCGAGCACGGTGACGGCTTCCTGGAGCGGATAGGGCACGCCCTGACGGCGCTTGAGCTGCGCGCGCTGGTCCGCCGGCAGGTCATCCCAGCCGGGTTGTTCGGCGCACACTGAAGCGGGGCCATAGACCTCGGTCAGGCCGTAGACATGGGTCAGTTTGATCCCGATGTTTTCCGCGCCCTCGAGCACGGCCACGGGCGGTGCGGCGCCTGCGATCAATCCAACGACCGGCTTTGTGGACTTGCCCTTGGGGGCGCCGGGCGCGTTAATCAGCGTATTGAACACAATCGGCGCGCCGCACATGTGAGTCACGCCGTGGGCCTTGATCAGCTCGAAGATCTTGGCAGGATCGACCTTGCGCAGGCAGACATTGATCCCGGCCGACGCAGCGATGGTCCATGGGAAGCACCAGCCGTTGCAATGGAACATCGGCAGCGTCCAGAGATAGATCGGATGGGCGCCGAGACCGCCCGCGAGGATGTTGCTGACCGCGTTCAGATACGCGCCGCGATAATGCGTCACGACGCCCTTGGGATTGCCAGTGGTGCCGGAAGTATAGCCCAGCGCAATCGCGTCCCATTCGTCCTGCGGCTGCAGCCACGCAAACTCAGGATCGCCGGACGCGACGGCCGCCTCGTACTCGAGTTCGCCAATGCGCTTGCCGCCGACGAAGGCTGCATCGTCCACATCAATCACCAACGGCTTTGGGCCTTTCATCAGGCCCAGCGCATCCGAGATCACACCGGTGAATTCAGGATCGACCAGAATGATCCTGGCGCCGCCGTGGTCTAGCTGGAACGCGATCGAGGCTGCATCCAGCCGGATGTTGAGCGCATTGAGCACGCCGCCAGCCATAGGCACTGCGAAATGGACCTCGTTCATGGCCGGAATGTTCGGCAACATCGCTGCGACGGTGTCGCCGCGCTGAATGCCGCGCCTGGCGAGGAACGACGCGAAGCGCTTGCAGCGCTCATAGGTCTGCGCCCAGGTGAAGCTGCGGCCTTCATAGACCGCGCTGGTGTGGTCGGGATACACGCTGGCGCTGCGGACCAGGAAGCTGAGTGGCGACAGCGGGACGTAGTTGGCTGCGTTCTTGTCCAGACCGATGCTGTATTGACCTTGGCTGCTCATGGTTCGGACCTCCCGGTTACTGCCGTTCTCAAACTCGCAAGGCTGGCGGGCATTTGCATCAGGTTCTACAGCGGCGACATTTCCGGTCAATGATCGCGCCGCGTCCGCTTGCGGAGGGCGGCGCACGGATCGGAGTCTACGCTGATGAGGCTGCGAGTTTCTTAGAGATCACTTTAGCCATCTAATGTTTGATATCGATAAAAATCGATAAGTATTTGAATTATATGTTATTTTAGCAAATTCTTTGCTGCGCGACTGGGCTTCAACCCTCTCCACAAATCGTAACGTTCCAGTCTCCGCAGCGCTCCCGGTGCAGGATCGGCGATGGTTTGAAGATCCAGAGCCGCGGCGAAGGCTCGTTTCATGCGCTCGTCGCTTATCCGGTGCAGATGACAGCGCAAGACGTCCGTCGTGCCGCGACCGGGGTTCGCCACCGCTTCGCAAAACTCGGCGCTGGTACGATGAAAGAACCGGAAGTCACCGGGGCCGCCGTGGACCTAATTTGTCGATCTCGGAGGCCGCAGCCAGCGCTACAAGCCGGTCCTCATTGTCCAGCGTGATCGCGTACCGCAGCAGCGCCAATAGCCATGGAAGGATGCCTCGAATGACGTTGCTGTTACGGATTGTGCAAGGCCATCCGTGATCGGAATCGGTCGGCCTTGCGCAATCACGCCGCTAATATCTGATCGAGGAGCGTATGAATTCGAGCGCAACGAAGGGCCGATCTCATAGGGAAAGTATAAGCAGCACCGGGGACCGGAGCGGAGCAGCCGATCCAACGGACAAGCCTCGAAAATATTGATCATTTTATTGGCTATTGGGCGTATCCATCTGAAATCGCTTTGATATAAAATATTCCATAATATACCTTATGCGAATCTGATCATTGCGGCCGTTGCGGCCTAAACTCAAAGGGTCATAACGAGCCCTTCAGAGCCCCGTAGAGCGAGCCTGCCGTCCATGTCACCACCCTGGCGGTCCATGAAGGTCGACAGCAGGATCTGGCCGCGCAAGCTGTTTGTTTCGAACGATACTGGTTCTCGTCCAAAGTTCAGAGCCACGAGCACCCGCTGGCCTTGATGCTTGCGCTCAAACATCAGGATATCAACATCGGCACGCACAGGCTTGTACGCGCCGAGCGCAAGCTCGGGCCGCGCGCGGCGTAACGCGATCAGCGCCCGGTACAGGCTGAGCATTGATGTCGGATCCAGATACTCTGTGGCGACATTCTCCGAGGCAAAATTCCGACTCAGCGGCAGCCAAGGTTCGGCGGCACTGAAACCGGCCTGCTGCGTCGAATCCCATTGCATCGGCGTCCGGCAGCCGTCACGGCCGAGACCAAGTCCGGGCAGATTTTTCTCCCACGGGTCCCTCACCTGATCCGGCCGAATGTCGGTCTGCGACATGCCGATCTCGTCGCCGTAATACAGCGTGGGCGTTCCTCGGAGCGTCAACAGTAGCATCGCCGCGACGCGGGCCTGATCGATGCCGACGCGGCTGGCGATGCGCTGGCGGTCGTGATTGCCAAGCACCCAGTTGGGCCATGCTCCGGGCGGCAGCGCAGCTTCATAGTTATCGATCAGCTTGGCGACGGCACGCGCGCTCCACGGCGTCGAGATCAGCGCAAAGTTAAATGGTAAGTGCGCGCCGGCAAGGTCGCGGCCATAATAAGCGGCGAGCTTCTCCAGCGGCAGATAGATCTCGCCGATCAGGACGCGATCGTCGAATTTCTCGATCACCTCCCGAAGTTCGGCAACGACGTAACCCGTGCTCGTGCGTGGCCACAACGAGCGCGTCGAAATCATCAAGCGTGCCGAACAGTGGATCGATCCCGGTATAGTCCGAGATGTCGTAGCCGAAATCTTCCATAGGCGATGGAAAGATAGGTGATAGCCACAGCGCATCCGCACCAAGCTCAACCAGATAGGGCAACCGCTGAATGACGCCGCGAAGATCGCCTACGCCATCGCCGTCCGAATCCTGAAACGAACGCGGATATATCTGGTACAGGATGCCGGACATCCACCATGAAGGACTCTTTTGCATGCGCTGCGCCGGACGATCTGATGTTTAAAATCAACAGTGATCGGCAGTTAGCACGCAGTGTGCAGCCATTGGCAAGATTGGCTTGAACCCTGAGCGCGCAGGTTGATAATTCAGGTGATGAATCGCAATTGCGTGACTGCGCGACACAAAAACTTCACACAAACCCAGGTTGGCATTCGCGCATGATTCCTCAAAAGCCACAGCGGCGGCAGCAACACGGACCGGCACAACTCAGCTCTGATACCAAGCGCTGGACCGTGATGGTGATCGTCCTGATAGGCTCGCTTGGCGTCTATGCGGTCGAGCGCTGGATGCGGACGCCGGACGCGCCGGTTTCCGGCAATGCGTTTGTTGCCGACGGTGATACGCTGACAATTTCTGGAACACGAATTCGCCTCGTCGACATCGATGCACCTGAACTCGATCAGATGTGTCTGGACGCGCAAGGCCGCGACTGGCCCTGCGGACGGCAAGCCTCGGCGCAGTTGCGAAACCGCGTTCGCGGCCGCGACCTGACGTGTCAACCAAAGTCGATCGACAAATACGGGCGGTCACTAGCCACCTGTACGCTTCCCGACGGCACCGATATCAACGGGTGGATGGTTCAGCAAGGTTGGGCCGTGACATCAGGTTTCGAGAATGT
>Ga0233438_10003304_pt1 | contig 15031 bp, 23 predicted proteins | sample SI_123_September_FD_182720 | JGI IMG/M metagenome (GOLD analysis project Ga0233438, IMG submission 182720) | Seawater microbial communities from Saanich Inlet, British Columbia, Canada - SI_123_September2016_10_MG | ecosystem: Environmental > Aquatic > Marine > Inlet | place: Canada: British...
GAATAAAGAATAACTGTATTTTCATCTTCAGGATTAACACCGGCTTTTTTCCAAATCTTTTTCGTATCATCATCAGCATCATCAAGCCAATCAATTTGAGATCCTTTCTTTTTTAAATCTTTTAATGCTTTATTTGCATCAGGTGCTTTACCTTCTCTAACCATTCCTCCATGATCAAATTGAGATTTATTAACTGTAAAGGTTCTACCATCTTCACCCTTTAGTTTTAAAACATAACCATTGTTGTCAAGTACTTCTACAGGACCGCCCATATACATAAGCTTAGTACCTTTTTTAATTTTCTTAAAATCTTTAAGGTCTATCTTTTTCATATAGTCCTTTTTAAATCCTTCGTATGTTCTAAAATATTTCATAATTAAGCCATTCTATGTTTATCAATTCTGGCCATGATCTTATCCTTCTTGGCCATCAGTTTAGCGTATTCTTTTTCTTGGTCCATCATAGTAGAACCATACTCATCAGCAATTTCACCACCTTCCGGTTCAGCTTCTTGTTCCATGTCTCTAAGTGTTTGCGACATTTCATCACGTAAATCTTTAATCTGTTGGTCTACATCAAGCCTAGCATCTAATAAATCCATATACTTATCAAAACTTAACCTACGTGATTTTGCTTTAGCAGGTTTAAATTTAGGTAAGGTTTTTCTCGTAGCTCTATATGCTACTAATACAGGATCATTTAAATCTGTTGCTTCATACAATTTAATTATTGCTTCATCATCAATATTTTTATATCCTTTTTTAAGGAGCATATCTAAAACATCATCCATTGTATCATATGAAACCTCATCTTCTAATTCATCGTTACCATTTCTCATAACAGCCCAGTCATACATAAACTGTTCCCACGCCTCAGCATCAACTTCTTCTCCTTTATTATAAGCCTTCATAAAAGCTTTAACTATTGTTTTAGCATCACGATTTTCGGTAATTACTGATTCATTAACTTTATCATAAAGACCAGATTTAGAATTCCATTTCCAATCTTCTTTATTAAAGTCTTTAAGTGTTTTTGCTTTTTGGTATTCTTCAGATGATAAATGATCTTGCTTAAGATTAATTTTACGGCTTTCATCATAACGAACAATATCAGAATATTCAATTTCATGCTCTTCTCCGTCTTGGTCTAATCCAAAAATAACTTTATCTTGCCACATATCAGCATTATCATCATTACCATTATTAGGATTATAGATAACATATTCTTGACCGTTACCTAGTTGAATCATACCATCATCCTTTTTCATAGCTTTCATCAATGATCTCTTATTGAATTTACCTTCAGTAATTGTTGATTCAAAAGCTGAACCTACATCCTTTCCATTAAGAACATCCTTACATGCTTTATTGAATTGTTTTAATTTTTTAGTAGCATCTCCTGAATAACCATCTTGCATTAATTCGATAGCCATGTCTAACCAACTTGCTATAGTTCCAGCATATTCATCATCTATACTATCAAACTTATCAGATAAATCTAATAATGCATCTTCACCATCCTTCTTAGTAATAGTTGAACCTATAGTTAATAAAGGTTTTAGACCCCTAGCTAATTTTTCATTAAGTACAGATTCTACAAATAGAGTTTCTCCAGTTTTAGATTCAATATTAATAGTAGCTCCAGGATATTCTTTTTGTAATTCATTAAATACAGCAGGTACTGCCGCAGGAGTATTAACTATTTCTTGTTTAGTAACTGAACCATTACTTACTACCACTACAGTTACAGGATAACTTCCTTTCTTTGCAGCTTTATGAATAGCAGATAGTTTAGCTTCATTTAAAAATTCGCTATGACTTTTAAAGTATTTCATTATGACTGATTTTTTATTTCCTTTTTGATATCTTCGTGAAAGTTTTTAATGTAATCTTTAGCACCTGCTTTATCACCATCTTCAATCCAATCAATTGCAATACCTAGATTAGCAAATGGTGTATGATAATTTACATCCGTTGCAGAATCAAATAATTTATTCAACATCTTAATAGGAGTTTTCTCATTTACTTTTAGTGCATACTTTAGCATTCCATCATAATCAAAATCACTAGACCATTTATCACCAGGCTTAAACTTTTTAGCTTCATTCATAGATTCAAATTGATGTCCTACAATCTTAACTCCTGCAACACCAGGAAAGAATTCTCCTTTGTCTGTTTGTATTCTACCGCTTGAGCTTGATTTATGTGGATCAGTAAAACCTTTAACTGTAATTGAATCTCCTCTAAAATCTCTGGTCTTATAAGGTAATTTAACAACCTTTCCAGTTTCTTCATCTATTAATTTAGAAGCCTCAGTTAGTGATTCTTTTACTGGATCTAATCCCCAATAATTAGCCATGTCATATCTGACTGGGTACATTGCAACATCTCCAACATTACCTTCGGTTGCTTCAATATTTTTAGTTAGATAATAATTACCTGGTGCTTTTTCATATCCATAATCTTCAGGATCGTTTCCAGTTTCTTTCTTAAGCATTTTAGCAATTTTATTATAATTGCCTATTGCGATTATCTCTACTACATTATCATTGTAATCTACACCTTTATCACCAAGTCCTAGTTTCTTAGCTTCATTTACTTCAGCAGATTCTTCAATTCCTAAATACTTTGCAGCAGCAGATTTTAATTCTTCATAAGTGTATTTGTTGGTTAACGCATCATCTAAGATGGTTCCTCCTTTTTTACCGATAGCATACATTGATACATGATCAAATCCTATCCATGGTCCAACATATTGATCTGTTGCTTTTAAACCTAGATCAACTGATAGTGTCCATGATAATGATCGTCTTCCTAAAAATTGATCATTGTAACCTAACTTACCAGCTTTAATATAACCTGATGCATTTACTGCTTCATCTAAGTGTTCTGTTGACTTGCTTTCGATGATTGCACCGAAGTCTTTAATATATTTCATATCTTTAGATTAATTTTTTTATATATTTAGGATACATCCATGTAATCTCCATGATCACAAATGATGCCTTTCTTTTTTAGTTCTTTACAAATTTTATCTAAAGGGCTTGGTCCATAAGAACTAGGTACTTCTCCTTTAATACCTATTGACTTTAATAATTTATTAGTATCATCTAGAGATATCTTTGAAGTATGTTGAACATTAGAAGTTTTAGCTACATCATATAGATATGTTCCATAAAATCTACCACCTTGTTCAGTATAAATAAAGCTCATACCTTTTATCTTAAACGGTTTACCACTACGATCTTTATAGTTTACCGCTTCATTTATAAATTCATTGAAGTTTTTCATATTATGCTAATTTAGATTTTCCATCCCATACCTTTACGATATAATCTTTACCGTCTTTTTCTAAGTAACGAGGATCTTTTTTAGTAGGTCTCATTAGTAAGCCGTGTGAGTTTGCGTCTCTTCCTAATTTAGTATCCTTTCCTTTTGATTGCCATGAAGAACCTCCTGAAAAATAAGATGAAAATTGACCACGGTTATCTCTATCTTTTGGATCTAATCCTTTAAGAGTTAAGATATGTTTTTGTAAGTCTCCCCATTTAGATTTACCATTCTTTTCAGCAAAATCCAAAACTTGCTTTTTAATCGTGTCTAATTGCTTAGCTTCATTAAGGGATTTAAATGTGTGTAAGTTTTCCATTTTTATGTTATTTTGTTTTATTATTTATTCTACAAAAATAAAGGATCCAGGTAAAATACCCAGATCCTTTTTAAATTTACTTCTTAGTTACTAAACCTCTTAAGAGATCCCAGTTTCTAGTTAAGAATACGCCAAATGCAATTCCTGCATAAATCTTATAACCGAATATCCACAAACCTGCACCAATACCTATTGATGCTAATGCAGAAAATCCTTTTGTGTCAATCCAACTTACGACTTTTCCAAAAATTTCTTTAACTTTTTCCATTGTTGATTAAAATTATTTTTAACTAAGCTATGCCAATTCTGCAGCAATTTGTTTAGAATGTTTACATGTTCCTCTAAATTTACCTGCAGGACAGTCGCAGCTTAGTCGGTTACCATTTTTAGTAACAGTATATTTATTCCCTGTTGAACCTGTAACTTGAAATGTTTCTTTTTTTATGTTAGCATAAGGGTTTGTAACTTCAACATCATCAAAAGAAATATGATCTTCTACAGGGATCCATCCAGGAAATAAGTATTTTTGCCCTCCTATTGTAGAAAAGGCAATTCCCATATGAGATACTAATTTAATCTTTTTAGACATACTTAAGTTTATATAGATAATCCTTTTTCTTTACGCTCAGCTATTTTTTTCTGTAAACCTTCACATACTTCTTCAAATCTATCCTCTCCTTCAGATGCTCTAACAGATTCAGCTTTTAACAGATTACCCTTTAGGTCTTTGATCATTATTACTTCATCACCTAATTCTATTTTGAAATTTCCGATTGTCTTTACTGTACTTCTTCCCATATATTATTTCTATATTTTATTAATATCTACTTCTCTAATGTCAAATGATGCAAACGGTGTACTATGTATTTTCTCTACTGCACAGTCTTGATTAGGATAATTGTATCTTTCTCGTTCTGCTATCAGTTTAGCTTTTGATACTGCATGCTTGTCATTTTTGGCATCCATGTAAATTGTCATTGTTACTGTATATCTACTCATCGTACATTAAGGTTATTAAGTTGATCTAAAGTTCCTTCAAAACCAGGTATGTCTTTTTGTGGTTTACCGTGATTAGCAATTCTATTCATAAGATCATTAATATCATCTCTGTTTAACCATCCTACAACATCATCGTTGTGGTCAGGGAAGAATTGTTTAGTTACCCATTCTCCATCCGAATCAAAAACTCCAATCTCAAATGATAAGTATTGATTAATAGATGATAAGTCTTCTCTAGGAGTACAGTATACACCCATACCAGCAGATACTGATAATTTTAATCCATTCTTAAAATGAGTAGTAGATCTGAATCCACCTAACCCATCTTCTCTTTTAAATATAATGTTATGAAAGTTCATAGTTCTCTTCTTTATTAAATTGATTTCTAATTTCTGTTGTCAGCATCTCAGCCGTGATTGATAAATCCTTACCCATGAAGTCAACTTCATGCTCTCGGTATTCATATTTGTAATGTTCATTGCTTTTTGCAGCAACGAGGTTTTTAAGTACCTCTTTCAGATCATCCGCATACATGATCATATCACCTAAGATATTTTCAATTTCAAATACCTGACAGCCTTTAGGTTTCCAGTAAGGAGTTGCCGTGTCAGAGTAATTTTCGTAGTACTGTGCGTGAATTGTAATTGTAGCCATAATTTCCGTTTTTTAATTGTTTTTATATAATATAAATATAATCAAAATTGTTGGGATTTGAAAATATTTTAGAGACTTTTTTCTAAAAGTTATTAACAATTTAGATATCAAAATTTTCTTGAAGTTCCTTTACAAGGTTTTTGATTTGTTCTTTATCTAAAGCGATGTGAGTAAAAAACTCATTGTTGCTTCTTACTGTAAGTTGAACCTTCATACCTTCTTTGCCTCCACTGAACCGTGTGAGTGATAGTTCTGTGTTTTCTAATTCAGAAGTTTCTTGATTCCAAAACTTACCTTTAAGTGTTTTTAATTCTGTTGACATAATTTCCGTTTTTTAGTTATTAATTTTAGTATCCCATTATTGCCATAAAGGCTACGAGTAAAATAGAACCACCAATTAGAGTTTTCCAATACCATTCTTTAACCCAGTCATCTTCCCATACAACGCAGTGAAAAACAAAGCTTAAACCTAAAATGAATAATATGCCTAGAAAATCTAATATCATAGTTCTTCGTTTTTAAGCTTTGGCCATTTCTTTAAAATCATTGTACATAATTCATATTCTTCTCTTTCTTGAAAAAGAATTAAGAATGCTTCAGCTGCTTGGTAAGGTGGTACATCAGGATTATGATCTTCTGGTACTTTACCATCTAAAAGTTCGCAAACACTTAGATCGGTTAGAAGAGTTTCAGTATCATAATTAGACATACCCACAAGGAAGTCTTGCAGGTAGTCTTTTGGTATGTATTTTAGATCTTTCATATTATTTAGAGTTTTCCATTTGTAACATTCTCATAGAACATTTGTAACCGTTTCCTCTTAGATCCTTGAAGTTAATCGGCGCCTTCCTAGCTCTTGTATTAAAACCGGTTAGAATATAATTCTTTCCTTGAATTTTAATTTGATCACCTACAGATAAATGATCCATGCCATGTAATCCTTTATGGCGGTTCCAATCCATTGCTTCTTTCGTAATGGCTTCTCCACCTTCACTGATGGTATTTCCTTTTAGTTTAAAGGTTACCTCATTTCCAGAGAATGATGCGTTACCTGCATGTAATTTGATTCCAAATTGATCTTCTACAGATTTTAGTGCGTTGTCAATTTCAATTCTTAATGATTGTAAGTTTGACTTGTTGAATGTTGTAATTTCCGTTTTTACCATGTTGTTATTTTTATAATTATTAATATATTATAAATATAATCAATTTTGTTGGGAATTGAAAATTATTTCACTACTTTTTTCTAAAAGTTATTAACAATTTAGAATCTTTGGTTATAATTAGGCATATCAATTACCGGCTCTTTTTTGCCGTTAAGAACATCTACTAAAATATCAACCCCGACTTGGAATTCTTGCTTAGTACCTGTTGGTATCATATAAAGTATATCTTTTATGAGATCCATCTTTCCTGATGTAGTGCACGGCCCACACCTTAAATACCATCCAAACCTAGCAGGTTGCATGCGAGTAATTGCATACCATTGTTTGTTATCCATTTGTACCAAAAGTCCTTCAACTTTTGTACTACTTTTCATCGGTTTTGTTTTGAGAACTTGTATCATAGTTTTTTTTAAATTAGTTCTAACTCCTCTTGTCTATCAAAAGGTAAGTAATTTTCTAAAAGAGAGTTTTGTTCTTCTAGGTATTTTAATACAGCAACTTCTTTAGCTTTTGCCTCGACCTCGATATCTACAGAATGTCCGTAATCATTGATCTTCTCGTATACAAAATCAGCGTGTGCTTGTGCTTTACATTTAGGATCTTCGAAGGTACGGCGACATGACGAATAATGAAATAGCGGTTTTACATTGTGATGATGCCATGTACTCATTGCCAATTCAAAAGCTTCTTGTTCAGATAAGCCACCGGGTTGAAAACGGTGATGATGAAAATCAAATGTAATAGGTACCTTTACTGCAGAGAAAATGCCGTCATGTAGATCCTGCACAGAATACATACTACCTTTGTCATCATTCTCTACAACTAACCTGGCTTGAGCAGATTTAGACAGATTCAGATAATTAGAGGCCCATCTACCCATAGTAGCCATTTTGTCACCGTATACACCGTTGCAGTGGATATTGATAGGATAGAAGTGAGATTGTGGAAGGCCCATAAGATCCATGATCTCTGCTGTTTGGTTTAGCTCTTTTTGAGTTTTTTGAACCAATACAGGATTAGGAGAACCTAATACATTGAAAGGACCTGGGTGAAATGATAATCTTTGACCATATTTTTGAGCCAATGTACCTGCACCTTTTAGAAGTGTTGATATCTTTTTGAAGTCTGGTAATTCATTAAGCTCATACTCTGACATCCAAGGAAACATATCTGATGACATGCGGTATACCTTGAAACCATTCTTGTCATTCCATTTAATTATCTCAATAAGATCTCTGATATTTTGCAATGCAAGGTTACTTACATGATCCATACCTTTTTGTTGAAATGTAATTTTTCTACAGGTTCGGTTGACCGTAATAGGTATGTTTCGTAAGTTGAGGTTGATACAACAGTATCCTAACTGTGTTTCCATATATTGTTATTTAATTAAATTATAACAAATCTACCTGACTTCTGAAAGTTTATATAAAAGATTTAAATATAAATTTCCATAAGATAAAAGTGATACAAAAAATTAATGACCATGCTATGATTTTATGCCAATTATAGTTTTTCATAATTAATTGCTTAAAGGTGCTTTAATAGATTTATGGCTTTCATAATCTAAAAGTTCGTATGCAAATTCACCGTTTATAATATCCGATGCAACTATATTAAGTTCAGGTAACATAATTGGATCTCTCTCAATTTGTTCTTTTGCTTGCTCTATATGATTTTTATATAAATGTACATCTCCTAGATTTCCAATTAATTGATCAGGTACCATGTTTACCTCATGTGCAATTAATTTTAGAAGTAGTGCATAGCTTGCAATATTAAAGGGAAGTCCTAAGAATGTATCAACAGATCTTTGATTCCACATTAAAGAAATTGACCTGGTTGGTATTTCATTATCATCCATAAAGTCTAAAGTATTTATCATACCTAAACCGTTACCATCGTATGGCTTATCAGAATATAAAGCCCACCTTTCATGAAAGCTTAATTCTTTAGTGTACATTTGAAAACCGTAATGGCATGGAGGTAAAGTCATTTGGTCTAACTCACCAACATTCCAAGCTGAAACCATAAGTCTACGAGAATCTGGATTTGTTTTTAGTTCTTCAATTAGATTTGCAATTTGGTCTTTAGTTCTCTCTACTATAATAGGATTACCACCGTTGAATTTCTCAACATAGTATTCAGTCCAATCTCTCCATTGCTTACCATAGATAGGTCCTAACTCACCCCACTTCTCAGCAAACTTATCGCTGTTTTTAATGTTATCAATAAATTCTTTTTGTGATAATGAATGGTCATGAGGTGGATTGCATTCAATATCTGCATATCGTTTATAAGCATCACCATTCCAAATGTTACAACCGTTGTCAACTAAATACTTAATGTTAGTATCTCCTTTTAAGAACCACTTAAGTTCAGTAGCAATAGTTTTCATTGGCATTTTCTTTGTGGTTAACAAAGGAAACCCTTGTGACATATCCCATCTGATAGTATATCCAAATATTGATTTTGTACCAGTCCCTGTCCTATCTTTCTTATCTTTACCAAAATCTAAAATTGTTTGTAAAAGCTCTTGGTATCTTTCGTCTATTGTAAAATCTTTATCTTCTATCATTGTATATAGCTTGTTAAGTATTGTGAAACAAAGTATGCTATCTTATATCCTAAAAATCCACCTAATGCGGTAGGAATAGGAAATAAAATAAACTTTGCTAAGCTCGTTGTATATTTAGGTCTGTTTATAACTTTACTAATATAAAAGTAATGTATCATATAGCCTATGAGTACTGCTATATCCATTCTTAAAGCAATAAATGGAACTATTATTGCACCACTAAAACCAAAGAAGAAGTTTTCAAATATTGCATAGCTCACTTCTTTCGGGTTTGCTTCCTTAAGCTCTTTTCTAATTTTCTTTGTTGGCATTATCTTTTTTATTTTTTATTCCATTTTGTTTCCAATCTATCCAAAAGCCCACGGCAACCATTAAGTGTAAGAATATTGATAAACTATATTCATATGCATCGTGCCATGTAGCAAAATGTAAGTGAACGTGACCTATCACCCAAAAAGGTATAGCCATTTGTTGACTGTACCATATCAGAAAAAATTTAATAAATTTATTCATTATTCTACATCAAAGAAAAACATTTGCCAAAGTCTTCCTGAATTAATATCGTGCCCAAAATAATCACCAGCAGTATGTAATGCTTTACCATCAAAAATTACCAATCTATTATAAACATTTCCAAATACATCAACATCTTCAAATAATGTACCGTCTATAAAAGTTTCTTGTTGAGGAAAATAATCATATACATTATCACTTTGTGATGAATGGTAAATTTTACTTTTCTTATTAGCAACAATTTTAGTTCCTGCCTGAAATGGTGCATTAGGTGTTAAGAAAACCATTGCTGCATATTGTTGTGCATCTACATGGTAAACATTAGGTATTCCTGCTGTACCGTATTGGAAGACACCACATATTTGATAAGTCTCTCTCCAATTGGTTATTTTTTTACCCATGATTTTTTCAAACTGTTCCTTTACATCATCAAACAAAAATTGCTTTCGTGTTCTACAGCCAACACCACCATGTTCTTTACTATCACAAGTGTAATACTGCTTTAATGCAAATTCCCTAACTGCATCAGGGTCTTCATAAAAATCATCAACTATCCAGGCTCTTCCTTTAGAATCTTTTTTATTTGTTTTAAACGTATCGGTCCATAACCATCCATGTTTATCGTCTACGTGGTCTAAGCTTATTTCATCCATAGTTAAAAATTAGTTTCTGTGTTATTTCCTTTATACCTTGAATGGTATTCTGTTATTTTTTCTACAGCTTCTTCTGCTGTATCGACTACTCTAAATAAATCAAAATCTTTTTGACTTATTGCTCCGTGTTCCCATAAAGTATTTTGCATCCAATCTACAAGCCCTTCCCAATATTTTTTACCAACTAATACTATAGGATATTTTACATTGTGACCGCACTGGGCTAATGTAATGGCTTCAAATAATTCATCTAAGGTTCCAACCCCACCTGGGAATATTACAAAGGCTTGAGAGTATTTTAAAAACATTACCTTACGAGTAAAGAAATATCTATTCTCTACTCCAAGATCTACATAATCATTCATACTTGCCTCAAAGGGTAATTCAATACCAACACCAATTGATTTTCCACCAGCATTATGAGCTCCTTTGTTGGCAGCTTCCATAATACCAGGACCACCACCAGTGATTACCCCAAACCCGGCCTCAACTAATAACCGTCCTACTTTCTCTGCCTCTTTATAATAAGAGTTGGTTGACAATGTTCTTGCACTTCCAAATACTGAAACGCAAGGACCCTTAAGTTCATTAAAGGTATCAAATCCTTTTGTAAATTCTCCTTGGATTCTTAGGATCTGCCATGCATCTTCTGCTTTACTCATTTTTGTTTTTTTAAATGTTACGAAACCTTCTCTTATCGCTCCATTGGACTTTCTTACTTCTACCTAGCATACTATATTTAGCAACGGTTTTATTAAAAGTATTCCTCGTCTCGTGTGTATGAGGATTTCCGTTATTTTGTTGGTCTGTGCTTGTCACTGTATTTCTGTTTATTTTTATATGTAAAAAACTTAATTTGTTTAACCTTTAGTTATTTTAAGTTCTCCTTTTGTTGCAGTTATATTTATAACATCCCCTTCAGAAATTTCTTTTTTAAGAATCATTTCAGCTACCGGGTTTTCAATTAATCTTTCCAATGACCTTCTTAATGGCCTTGCACCATACTTTGGATCAAATCCTTGTTCTAAAATTATGTTCTTTGCAGCTTTATTTACTTTTAAAACATATTCACCAACATCCTTTAAGTTTTCAGCAAGCTCCTTACATTCTTTATTTAAAATTGACATTACTACGTTTTTAGTTAAAGAATTAAAAACTATAACTTCATCAATTCTATTTAAAAATTCTGGTGCAAACTTTTTCTTTAATGCTTTATTAATAATATCCTTTTCTGCTTGTTGTTCTTCGGCTACTGTTTTTGTTCCAAATCCTATACCGCTACCAAAATCTTGAACCTTCCTAGATCCTGTATTTGAAGTTAAGATAACCAAACAATTTCTAAAATCAATAGTTCTTCCTAAAGAATCAGTTAAGTAACCATCATCTAACATTTGGAGAAGTACATTAAACACTTCTGGATGAGCTTTTTCTATTTCATCGAATAATATAACAGAGTGTGGCTTTCTTTTTACTTGCTCTGTTAGAAACCCACCAGATTCATAACCTACATAACCAGGAGGAGCTCCGATTAATTTTGAAACAGAATGAGGTTCCATATATTCGGTCATATCAACCCTAATAAGATCCTCATCAGAATTAAACATATAAGAACTTAACTCTTTTGCTAATTGAGTCTTACCAACACCAGTCGGTCCTAGGAAAATAAAATTACCCATAGTCCTATTCCTTTTTCTAATACCTACTCGGTTTCTTTGAATAGTCATTGATATTTTATTGATAGCCTCTTCTTGTCCAATTACCTTAGAAGATAAATGTTTATTTATTCCTAATAAGTTTTTATGTTCTTTATCAGTAATCTTTTCTACAGGTATTCCTGTTGCTTTTGATACTACATAAAGTATATCGTCCTCAGTAATTTCCATTCTTATTTCTGATAATTCGGACTTCCATGTTTTATACTCTAATTCAATTTTATTTTTTACCTTAATACATTCATCTCTCATACTTGCAGCAAGTTCGTATTTTTGAGATTTCACAGCATCCTTTTTACCTAGTTCTTTAGAAACTAATTTTTCTTCTAACTGTTTAATTTTTTTAGGAATCTTAATATGTTTTAAATGTTTATAAGAACCTACCTCATCTAATATATCAACAGCTTTATCAGGGAAGTATCTTTCCATCATATATTGATCTGCAACCTTTACGATCATTTCAATAATTTCATCAGAGTAATTTACATTATGAAAATCAGAATACTTATGTCGTAAGTGAGATAGAATTTCAACAGTTTCTTCTAACGATGGTGGTTCAATTACAACCTTTTGGAACCTTCTATCTAATGCACCATCGGATTCAATACTTTCTCTAAACTCATCAAATGTTGTTGCACCGATACATCTAATTTCTCCACGAGATAACGCAGGCTTAATAATATTAGAAGCATCCAATGAACCAGTAGAACCACCGGCACCCATAATAGTATGGAGCTCATCGATAAAAATAATTACATTTGGGTTTTCTATTAGTTCATCAACGATAGCCTTCATACGTTCTTCAAACTGACCTCGGTATTTTGTTCCGGCTACTATTGTTGATAATTCTAAAGTGTATATGATTTTACCTTGTAAAGTAACAGGTACATTACCTTCAATAATTCTTGATGCTAGGCCTTCAACTATTGCAGTTTTACCAACACCAGGTTCCCCAACTAATACAGGGTTATTCTTTCTACGCCTTCCTAAGATTTGTACAACTCTAAGGATTTCGTCTTCTCTACCAATTACTGGATCAAGTTTACCTTCTATGGCTAATTGTGTTACATTAGTTCCATATTGTTCTAATATGGTTAATGAACTAGTTCTTTTACTTGATTTCCTTTCTTCGTTAGTCTTTCCTTCGTCTGGATATATTTCTCCCATATTTAGTTTTAGATTTATAAAATAATTATAACAACATTTTTAGGTTTCTGAAAGCCACAATGTTACTATATTAATTATACCTAAAAAAAGTAAATAGTTTAAGTTAAGATTTAATTGAAATACTTAGTTCGGAAGTGCCTTTAATTAGGCGGTGAATGATACCTTGTGGTATCTGAATTATTTTACCAGGTGGTATATTTTGTGGGAGTTCATTGTCAAATTGAAATTGCCAATCGTTTTCATTTAAAGATTCAATCCAACGATCTTCTTCATCGGCATGCCATTTATATAAATGATCTGGTGCAGATTTATCAAAATGCCTTAAGACCGTATCAGTAGAATAATCTTCTTGTATAAAAGGTTTAGTTTGATCTTCCATCTGATTAACTACTTGCTCATTAGTTAATTCATTACACTTACATGATGTACATTTGCAATCTTTCATTGCTTATTCGTATATTCCAATATTAATACTACCAGGTTTAAATGATATAAGTGTGGCACCGATTGTATCACCAATCTTTTCCCATGTAGATTTATCACTCATATAAGAAGATAACCTTACTTCATACCCTTTACCTTTTTTCTTAACTGATTTAATTGCCTTAAAAGAAATACCCATATTATCTAGAGCCAATTCTAAATCATATTTAAAATCAGTGAAGTTACCTTTATAAGATTCATTCATTATAGTTTTAGCAAGCTTTTTTACTTGAGCTGTTGATTTTATTCCATAACGTGATAACTCTTCTTCATTACCAAACTCATCAATAAATTCTGCCATATCCTTTACGGTACCTTTATCTTCAATGCCTTGAAAGATATCCATTGTTTCTTGATCAGTTCCAAATATCTTTTCTAAATTATTAGAAGCATCTGTTACTGATTCTTTAATACTATCTACAAATTCAGTTGCAGCTTTCATTGCATCATCAATATTATCAAATTTACTTTTACCAGGAATTGGTCTTCCGCTTCTTGAACTAAGAATTTCAATAAAGCCTTCGTAGTTTGAACCACCGTCTTTTCTATGAGTGTCTATCATAGCACCTCCACCATAAGTATTTCTTTTTCTTAATACTGCAATTTTACTACCGCCACCAAATAGAGAGTCCATCATGATCTCATACTTTCTATTCAATTTAAACTTATCAAAGGTATCGGTTAGTTTTTTAATATGAACTGAATCTTTAGCTTCATTAACTATTGATTCTTTAAGACTATATTCTTTTTTTAATTTCTCCCATGCAGCTTGATGTTCTTTTCCTAATTTTTCACGTCCTAGAACTTTAGATAACATTATTTTATTTAAAGATAACTGTTCATACTCTAACGGTTTATTCCTATTAGCTTTTAATCTAGCCTTTTTCTCAACATCTTTAATTGCAAGTTTAATTGCATGTTCATCTTTATTAATATGTTTAAACTCTGCTTCGGTTAAACCTACAATTTCAGAACCATATAATTCTAAACCATTAGTAAGTTCATATTTAAAAGTACCGCCTAATCCTTTAGTTCTTTTCTTAATAACTCCAGATTCAATGTTTTTAGATTTTGATGTAGCATCAGCAAATTTACCAACACCACCTTTATGTGTTAATTGATAATCAACCCTCTGCCCTTTCTTATAAGAGTTTGTAGCTTCATCTAATTCTACTGATTCATTAACTCTAACACCGTAAGTAGTTCTCAAATTTCCTAATTGGCCTTTCTTAACATCTAATTGCTTACCTGTGCGTTTCATTGTCTTAAGATCAATAATATCAAACTCAGAAATACTACCTACAGATTTTACAAACTCCAATGCAACATCGCCTAGATCAAAAGCATCTTTCCAATCCACGAAGAATTTTCCAGGTTTTGCTACTTGTTTTATATAAGCACCATTCTGTGGTTGGTTATTAGGTGCAATTCCAAATTTTCTTAAATGAGTTAATCTTT
>Ga0233438_10003308_pt1 | contig 15009 bp, 21 predicted proteins | sample SI_123_September_FD_182720 | JGI IMG/M metagenome (GOLD analysis project Ga0233438, IMG submission 182720) | Seawater microbial communities from Saanich Inlet, British Columbia, Canada - SI_123_September2016_10_MG | ecosystem: Environmental > Aquatic > Marine > Inlet | place: Canada: British...
ACTAGGGTACTACCCCCCTCAACGTAGTGCCTCTATATTACTTAATTATACAAAAACAACTTTAAAATACTACAAAGCACCAATCTAAAGGCATTTTAGTATTTTAAAGTATTCTATTCGCTATTTAATATTACAATAAAAACTACATAACTTTTTACTAACTTTTTAAAATAGTAATTGTACTAATAAAAATACTAATCGAGGACTAAAATGGCATGTAAAAATAAGCTTACAAGTACTAAGTATAGAGGCGTAAAAGAAACAACAAATTTGTATGGAACTAAAGATTATATTGTGAGTTTTAGTTATAAAGGGTTTAGAATAAATGAAAAAAACTTTACTAAATTATTCGATTGCAAAACTGCGAAACAAGCATATGAAAGAAGTATAATAGTAAAAGAACAAATTAGTGAAGGTGAAGACCCTTTTTGCACTGGAACAAATAAAATTCAAGACTTAGTACTAGAATATTTAAATACAAGAAATGCAGACTATAAAAGAAATAGTACGTTTACTTACAATAAATGGATTAAGCCAATTATTGGACATAAATTTATTAATAAAGTAACAGAAGAGGACTTAATACAAATAAGAACTAATATGGAAGCAAAAAGTTTAAATCCGAGTACAATAAAAAAAATTAAAAATATACTTAGCCCAATTTTTACAAAAGCTTTACATAAAAATCATATTCAAATTGACGTACTTAGATTAGTAAAAATGGGAAGACATATGACTAAGCCTAGATTGGAAGAAAGGCTATATGGAAGTTTAAAATATAATGTACAGAAAATATTTAATGCTATTAACACATTAGTAGAAATTAAAAATGATGAATAGTATAAAGCAATATTTTTAATTAGTATTATGTGTACAAGAAGATTGGGTGAAATAGTATTAATTGAGTATAAAGATATTATTGATGGAATAGTACATGTTAGAGGAAGTACAACTAAAACATTTAAAAGTGAAGGCGAAAATTTTGTTGAAAGATATCCGTTAGCAAAAGAAGTACGAAAAATTTTAAAAACAAAAACAAAAACAGGTACAGGGCAAATTTTTAAACATAGAGTTAGAAGTTGTATGGATAAGTATAGAAATATGATTGAAAATGATTGTGATTTAAAAATGAAAAAAAGAGGGAATGAATTTCCAATTAGAACACACGACAATAGGCACTTTATTATGTAGTTGTGTAGTGAAAAATTTGGTAGCGATAATGTTGGTAAGTTAGCTTTATCACATATAGAAAAAAATAATATGAATGATGTATATTTAACTGTTGAATATAAGAGAGTTGAGAAACTATACAAATATTATTGGAAATTGTTGAGAAATAAGTAAATATTACATAAGGAAAATGTTGATAGTTGAGCTTATTTTTTATTGAGTGTATTATTTTGTTTGTATTTAATATTTTCTTTTTATTGTTTTTATCATTAAAATTATTGATAAAGTTTAGCTTTGTTATAATTTACAAAAAAGGTGAGTAATAAGTCGTAGAATTGATAAACCAATTGAAAATGATGAAGATGATTTACTTAATTATAAAGAATTTGCAAAAAAACTGTCATATACATTATTAGATTATCACAAAGTTAATAAAGATGGATTAGTAGTTTCAATTGAAGGAGAATGGGGAAGTGGTAAATCTTCAATTATAAACCTTTTAGTTAATAATTTAAAAAAACATAAAGAAAAAAAAACTTTTTGTTTTATTCCTTATCCACATAAACATTTTGTAATTATAAAATTTAATCCATGGATATTTTCAAATATTGATAGTATATTTCTTTCCTTTTTTTCAGAAGTATCAAAAGCTATTGAATATGAAAATCCATTTTACTATATTGAAAATAAAATTGGCAAACTATTTAAAATCTACGCCGCAACACTTTCTAGTTTTGTACCACAATATTTGGGAAAACAAACAATAAAAGAATTAATACAACTTGCAAGCAATGAACCTTCTATTCTTGAATTAAAAGATAATATTAATAGTGAACTTAAAAAGTTAGATAAAATTTTTTTAATAGTAATAGATGACTTAGATAGATTATTGGATAAAGAATTAATGTTGATTTTACAATTAATTAAAGGAGTTGCTGACTTTAATAACATAATATATTTAATTAGTTATGACAAAAACGTAGTATCAAATTCAATTGAAACATTTAAACGAGAAAAAGGCTCTGATTATTTAGATAAAATTGTCCAGTTACCAATAACAATTCCAAAAATATCAAATACAACTATTTTTAATGTGCTTTCTCAAAAAATTGATGAAATTATTTAAAAGGATTTAGATAATGATGTTATCTTTAATGAAGACTATTGGCACTCAGTACAACCATATTTGAAAAAGTATTTTAAAAATTTACGAGATGTAAATAGGTTTTTAAACATTTTTTATGTAGAATTTACTGCTTTATATAAAGATGTTAATACTGTTGATTTTATATTAATTTTATGTATAAAATTATTTGATACTAAAGCATATGAATATATTTCTAAAAATCTACATACTTTTATTAGAGACTATAATTATGAAGTAGGCTACTCTAATTTGGATAAGTGGAGAGAATCAAAAACTGAAATTATAAAAACTTTAATAAAAAATGACAATACAATAAAAGTTATATTTGAGATATTTCCAGCATTAAATGAATATTCATATGAATATAATAATAATGTTAAAAAAAATCAAAGAAAAATATGTGATGTTGATTTTTCAGATATATACTTTCAATTAAATGTACCTAGTAGTACATTGTAAAATAAAGAATATATTAGTATAGAATCAATTTTGATGAATGATGATAATTCATTTAATAATTTAGATGCTTTAAATCAAAATCATAGAAAAATACGCTTGGTATTAAGTCAATTATCTGAGAATATTGAAAGTAATTATGAGCTATATACTAATAATATTGAGGTAATTATATTTAAGTTATTGTCATATTATTCATTGGGGGAAGAACACCATAGAACATATAATGACTTTATTAATTTCATGCGTATTTTACAACTTACTGCATTAGAACTTTCAGTACATATAAAAAATGAAAATTCTGATATTTTTCTTGAAAAAATATTGTCATCAGAAACAATAGATATTACAGTAAAACTAATATTTATTAATTGGATTTGTATTCCAAATGAAAAAGAAAAGGTACAGTTGAATGAATCTCAAGTAAAAGTATATAAAGAAAAAATTTGTGATATTTTTAATGCTACTGATATTAAATTTATAATTACTGGAAATTATGGAGCATTTGTTTTTAATTATATAGGTGAAAATTGTAATGAGCAATTAGTAGATAATATTAGTGACTTTTTAAATAAGGGTGATAGAAATGTATTGAGAATTATTAAAACATATAGAACCTTTTATTCTTCTAGTAATGAGGGTATCGTTAACTATATTGATAAAAAGGGACTTTATAAAATAACGTATGAAAATGATATAAAAAGAAGAATTAAAGAACTTAAAAATTTAACTGATTATGAAAATGGAATTATTGAAATGTTTAATAAAAATGTAAACCGTTAAATTTTAAAATAATTATTATAAATAAGTTTAAGTAGAGTAAAAATATTCATCCAAATAATTTTTATTGTACACTTTAAAAGTTTTCATAAATGTAATTTGTATAATAAAACCTTAGCAAATTATTACTCTAAAGTAAGTAGTTATTCTACTTACTTTTAAAACTCTAATCAACTGTAATATTAATGTTAAAATCAACACCTTTTAAATTTTTAGTACTATCTTCTAGAATTTTTTTATCGATATTTTTATAAATGTAAATTCCATCGTGAATTGACAAATAGTAATTATTATAATACCCACTTCTTTAGTATATGCTTTTCTTATTGCTTTAATAGCTTTACTTTCCCAACTTTGATAAAAGTGTGCCAATGCTTTTGCTTTACTAATAGTCTTAGCTGTATTCTCTTCAAACTTATTTCTATTAATATAATCTAGTGTTAGTTCAGTTTTATTTACTTTTAATATGCTCTTATCTTTATTCATATTGTTTTCTTTTAAATAATCATATATAATTTCCATAACTACATCAACAGTATTTAAAAATTCTTGTACCAACTCACTATTAAAAAATCTATCAACATAAATTTTCTTTTTTAAAGCTTCTTGTATTGCAGTTCCTTTTTTAATTTCAATGTCTTCATCTCGTACAAGCATATTTTCAGCATCAATTTTTTTAATTGTTCGTGTATATTTTTTATTTTTAGTTAAAGCACCAAAAAAGATCATTGTTAAAACTTATTTACTTAACTTCAAAAACTTTTCATCTTCCTTATATACTGTTTGCTTACCGTTAAACTGTATTTTCTCGCCTTTTATTACCTTTGTCTAATTTTCAACTTGTCGGTTGTTGTATACCTATCTATAACAGTTTCATTACCAAGTTTAATTTTTTCTAGTAATTCTACTTTCTCAAAATCTTTATTTCTTATGTGCTTAGTAATAAATTTATCTAAATATTTTGTATCTGCATTAATTTGTTTAAATACCTGTGCAAAAAAATTCGGAGCCGTAGCATTCATATCGTATTCTGTATATCCAGTTAATACAATACTTCTTAAGTCTCTATCCATACATTGTTCTTCATTGTACATTCTACCACTTTTTTTACGTCACTAAAAACATCAATTACAGTAGTACCATTTACTATTTCACATTGACTTTCTATTAGTAATTCAAATTTTTTAGCTCTTCTAATTTTACTATCTAGTTGTTCTTGTTTTAAACCTAACTCTTCACAATCAGCATTATTAATTTTAAATTTGTATTTTTCAAATTTTGGCAGTAGTTCATCTATATTAAGCTTTAGTTTGCTTATTATAATATCTTCAGTTTTACTTACTTTTACTTCTATTTTCTTAGCTTTTAATTGTTTATATTGTTCTTCTAAATCTAGTAAATTATTATTACTTATTTCTTCAATAGTTTCTAATTCATCATTAACAATATATTCAATATTTTCATCTTGTTTAATATTTAAAGCAAATAATGTATTAATACCTCGTTTGTTATCGCCAGTTTTAATAATTCTAAACAACCTACAAAATAAAATATTATCATCAAGCATACTTTTCTTTATTTTTTTTGTTTTCTTGTTTCTGTCTTCAAAAGTTTCTAAGCTTTCTTTAACACTTCCCATATTCTCAAAAGTCCAAATATTTTCTTTATTCTCAAACTCATAAGTATTTCCAATTCTCGTATTTCTACCTAAATCATTGCACTAATAGTTACGTCCAAATATATCAATCATTTCAGCTTGACTGAAATAACCCTTTCACTTGAAATACAATTTCTTTCCATCTCAATTTCACCATTATATAAATCTCTTATTTTATCAAATAAGTTTTCTCTCATATTACTAGCTACTTCATCCAAATTAATAGTTAACCGTCCTTGTATCATTGTAGTTATACAACATTCTTCTAATAAAGTTGTTATATCTGTTGTTCCAAAATAATGTATTAGCTCATCTGTATTTAAAATTTTAAAATTGTTATATAATTTTGAATTGATTCTTACTACTGCATATTTTAGAACTATCACGGGATGTTTGCTATCTTCATAAATTCTTTTTTTGCCTATTTTTTTAACATTCAAATGATATCCATTAATTCTTCTTTTTGTTACACTTACCCAATCCTCATTATTTGATTTTAATTTCTTATTAAGTACATCATATGAAATTTTTACTTAGTTTTTTTTCGTTTTAGACTTTTTAAAAAAAATTAAAAAATTGCAATACAAATATCAAGTTATACCTATGTCTTTTACCAAAAGCACCACTTTTCAGTGTCTTATAGTAGTAAACACATTTCAAGTATTAAGTTGTAAATAAAATATATATTAATATAATTTTAATACAAGGTCGAGTTCAGTTCTGAAAGAACTGTAACTTGTACCTATACAGCACTGTTAAGTGCTGTATCTTCTATTCTAAGTTCTTGCAATTCATTTAATCTCAAACCAGTGTAATACAAAATACAAAAAGTCCTCATGAGATTACTTTTAGTATTAGTCCTAATATTCTCATCACCCCTAACACAATTCATAAGTTTTTGGTACTCAAATGCAGTAATATTCTCTTTTTGTCTTTTAATTGAGTTTTGTCTGTGAGTAGCTACTCTAGTATTTTTCATAATTTTTGCCTTAAAATGTAAGTTTTTATACTGTTTTGTATAATTTACTTACATTCATCTTTGTGCTTACTTATCAAAAAGCCCTAAAATAGACTATCTAACAGCAAATGTAAGTTTCTATACTATTTTCTTACATTTTTTATTTGTTAACTTTATCCTTTAAATTTTGGCCATTTGTTATAACAAATTTTTGGATTGTTAGATTCATATTGTAATATTAATTTTGACTCAATTTTATTAATTTCTTCTTTATTATCTGCTTCATATATAATTTCTTTTCTAATTGTAAAATCTTTCATTTCTTCTTTTGTAAAGTCTTTTGCTACATATTCACTTTTAACACTTCCAAAATATTTCAATGTATTTGTTAAGTCTTTATCAACATAAATTTTTCCATTTGGATATGTTATTTTATATATTATGCATTTCATATTAATTTATTTCAAACTTGATATTAATAAATTTATCTTGTATTTTTTTAATAAACTTATCTATATTATTAATACCCCAGTTTCTAGCTATATAATAACCTTCGTCTTTATAATTAAATTCAGCTTCTTCTTTGTATCTATATTTAGCATATTTTTTTTCATTATCTTTAATTTCTCCTTCTAGTTTTAATAATATAAAACTACTACTTGTATCAGTTCTGAGTAAGTTAAAAATACTTTCTGTAATTAAATCTTCTCTTTCAAGCAATTTTACAGTTTGAAATCCAATATCTGATTTTTTAAAATCACTTGCGACTATTTCATTTTTATATTTAATATTAATTTTACTTCTATCTTTTGTGTTATTTGAAATACTATCTAAAGCAGTTGTAATACTATCACGTACGTCTTTTTCTTGTGTTGGATCTGAGCTAATTGCATAAAGTGACGCAAGTATTAAGTTTTGATTGTTATCCCAAAACTTAGTTAATAATTCTCTTTCTTCATTCCCAATTGCCATAATTAATCCTTCTTTTTGTTCACTGTTCTCATCAAAGCTTGGTTGACTTAGCGACTGTAAGTATTGCTCTATTAAGTATTTTGTTTTTGTTGCAATATCTCTTTGCAATAACGGTTCTAATATTAAATCAACAATCGTTTGATAGTTTATTTGTATAAATTCTTTACATTTGCATTGTGCTTTAGTTAATTCAATTAGTTGTAAAGTTGAAATCGGTGTCAAGTACAAATAAAAATTTACAGTTTTATCTGTTTTCTTATCTTCAAAATAGTTAAAATATCTTTGTGTTTGATCTTTAGTTTCTTTTGTAGTTACTTTATTTTCAATAATTAATCTAATTGTATCTATTTCATCATAATCAACAATTTTTAATTCTATAAAAATATCCAGTCTTCCTGTACTAATAGTTTTTTCAACTTCTGTTTTAATACTATCTATTTTTAATGTATCTGTTATTACTAAATCAAAAAGTTTTTTATCGTGTATTTGTTCATTACAGTATAAAACATATATATCTAAAAGTTTTTTAATCGCAAAATCACCTAAATAATGTGTTTCATCTTTATTTAATATCCAAGCCAAAAAATTGCTATGTTGTATTTCTTTTCTACTCACTCCCAAAATCTCAGCCATTGATTTTGTTTTGTAATAAGTAGTTAGTTTATTAACATTTGTATCATTTTTAAAACTTGCTATGTCTTTTCTAATATCATCTATTGTGTAGTTGTTAAAATCTGTCATAAAGTATTGTACTAATATTTTATAAAATAATAGTTCAAATGATAAAATATATTTCAAATACTAATATCTTCAAACCTTGTATAGCCTTTTCCATTAGCAAATAAATCTCTTAACTCTTTTTTTAAAATCTTTCGTTCATCTTCTTTTTTCTTATCTTCTTCTTGTATTTTTAATATCTCATAGTATATTTCTTTTGCTTCATTGTAATACTTATCATCAATTAAATGTTCTAATAGGTCCCAATTAACTACTACTTGCTTATTTAATCTTCTCATATCTTGCCTTCCTCATAATTAACTTATTTAAATCTATTACATCTTTACTAGCAAAGTAATATTCCAAACTTTCCCTAATATATATTAATTCTTCAATATTATAATTATCTAATTCTGTAGTAACATTTTCAATACTTTTATCTAGTTTTATCTTTTGCATTAGTAAAGCCTTTCTTGTCTCATTGGAAAGTCAATATAAAACTTATTGTTTATTTCTATTAAACCCTTTAATTCTTTTAATTTTCGTCTATCTGTAATAAAACTTTTTACTGCTAGTTCAAAATCACCATGCTTTTGATAATATTTTAAAATATTTTCTTTTTCAACATATGTAATGCTAATACTATTTAAAATAATGCCTACCTTTGATTCAACAACTCCATATTTTGTAAGCGTATCTACTGCAGTTATCATTTTCTCAAACTCTCTATCTTAAGCTTTTTTTGTACTACTTTCATTTATTAGCTTTTCATCCAAACTAAAATACCTTTTCAATCTATCTTTATGCTTTTCATTTATCTCTAGTTTATCTATACATATTTCTACTATCTGTTCCATTTCAACTTCTCCATTTATACATATAACGCTTTTGTAAACTTTAATAATTCTAAAGTAATAGCATCATAATTTTTTCTGTTTTTACCTTTCCCTCTTTTTGTGTCATTGCCATACTGATTATCTTTTTTAAATCCCATAATCTAATACCTTCATTTATTAATATTTATATATACATGTGCATCATTTATGTTATTTAGGCTGTTAAATCTTGTTGAATCTTTGTCAATTCTAAGTTGGGGTAATATTTGCTTTACTTTTAAATGGTTAAGTGATTTTACATATGTATGTTATTTTTAAGTGCTTTCATTTAATAAGTTTTTTATTACGTTTGATAGTCTATTCAAATATATATTTTCTAGGTTCGCATACGCTATTTGTTTTTCATCATATATTGTAATATCAAATATATCTATTGAAGTCAACATGATTTTAATAGTAGCTTTTCCAAGTTTTGGGCAGTTTTTAATATCAAAGACCAAGCCACCTAAAGAGTGTTCACCGTCATCTTGTATTCCTACCCAATTAGTTGCATTAGAAAATAAAATTTCTTCTTTATCTTGAATTAGTTGTTCTTTTATTTTGTCTGCTATTTTAATATTAGTGTGCATCTTAATACCTTTTTTAAAAGTACTAAAATGCTATTGAATCGCTTATTTAAGCTTGTTTATAAAGTGACAAAAGCTATTATTCTATTTCTTGTTTTTAGCTACTAACCATTTTATATTATTACTTGTAGTATCTAAAGTTACACATTTTTCTAAAAAAGATATTTCTTTTGAACTAAAATTAATAATATAATTTTTAAAGTTAGAATCAATTAATTGATTCCCATGCTCTAAAAATAGATCATTTATAATACCATTTGCTTCACTAGTAGAGTATTCTTGTGCTCTTAAATCTTCTAGCTGATATGCATTAATGCCTCTTCTTTCTCCATAGTTATCTGTATATATACACTTCGCAATTAAACTTAACTATTTAATACTAACTGTTACTATATCTTGTGTAGTAATTTCTGTTTTTACTTTCATTTTATATCCTTATTTGTTATATATTTTTATTTAATTTAATTTTGTTAAAAAATTAACCAATATTCTGATTTTGAAATAAAACAAAAGTTTTTTAATTTTTTTGCACGCTTATAGCTTAATACTTAAATTAATTTTTGGCATACTTATGACTTTACCTTTAAGTAAATTTTTAAAATACATTTATTTAAGTATCAATATTACTTCATAAAGTTGACTTGAATATGTTTGTTTGCAAGATGAAATTTTTTTGAGATAGAATTTATATATATGAGTTAAGTGTGTTCTGAGCTTTGCCTCGTCATAATTATTCCTTTCATTTTGTTTTGATTAGGTATATCATACAAAGTAAATACTTAGTTTTTTTGACTTTATGACTTTTTTCAATATTTAGAAATTAAATTCAGAAAAAAAGTGTGATTAATTATTTTGAAGTTTACTAATCGCCTTAAATAGGCACTTTATGCAAGGTTTCAAATATATACTAAATTATTGCTTTATTTACTTCTTATCAAAAGGATTTGTTCTTTTATAGTTTTCAAGCCATTTTGCAACTTCTTGTTTATTGTAATAGTGCTTACCTTTGCCATAAATTTGAAAAGAGGGCATACAGTCTTTTATATGGCTTCTCAATTGAGCTTGTTTCCTTTGTGTCATTCCATAAAGTATTTCAAATTGTTCTGTATTAATATGTGTTATATCACTGCCTAGCCAAGCTCGATATTTTTTATCTGTAAGTGTTAATTTTTTATTTTCATTTTCTAAATCTATATATTTGAAACAAACTATAAGTGCCATAGTCTTTTCTTCTGCATTATTATTAATGCTATGTTCAATTAAACTATCTAATGTCTCTGTTATCTGTTTTGTAAGTTTTTCATCAACTGCCAAACATATTTTATAAAATACGCTTTCTTTATAATCTTCATTTTCTAAGACTTTATTTTACAATATTTTAAAAAATATAAATGTTGATTCTTGTTTATCTTTTAAGGCATTTATTAAATCAGTAAAATCTTAGTGTCTATTTAGTTCTTCTTCTAATTCAAAAATTTCATTTTTTTTAAATGTATATTGTTCTTTTTATTGAATTAATTATAAGTTATAAAAATTATATCATAAAGATTATAATAGGTAATTAGTTATATTTTATGAAAAAAACTACATAACTTTTTACTAACTTTTATTTCTTAAGAATGTAAATTAGAATGATTAGTTTAATAATATTATAAGTTTTTTTAATAATTGTAAATTTTATGGATATGTGTAAAAGTATTATAAAATGGTGTCGGAGAGGAGATTTGAACTCCCACTCCATTAAGAACGAGCCCCTCAAGCCCGCGCGTCTACCGTTCCGCCACTCCGACATTTTTATTCTTTTACACTACCCCCTCAAGGTAGCGTGTCTACCATTCCACCACAATCGCTTTTTATTTTTTATTTTAATTTATAAAATAAAAAAGCTAGAGATTTTATAATCTCTAGCTTGTAGTATTAATAAAATATAATTTAATTACATTCTATCCTAAAAATGGATTAGCGTAAAGTGCTATTAAAGCAATAACAAGTGTATATATAACTTGTGCTTCAATCAATGCTATTGATATAAACATAGTAGTCATTAATTTTCCACCAAGACCTGGATTTCTAGCTGTTCCAGCAATAGTAGCAGCAGCAGCATTCCCCATACCAATAGCTCCACCAAGTGCAGCAATACCAAGACCAACACCAGCAGCTAAAATTGAGTAAGCTTTTAAAGTCTGATTAGCAACTTCAGCTTCAGCAGCAAATATAGTAGATGTTAAAGCTACTAAACTAAATAAAATCTTTTTCATTTTTAATTCCTTATATTTTTTCATACTATTTTCGGATATCGTAAGTATAATTTTTATAATAAATTATACTAATGAAAATATTAATATTATCATTTCCCTACTTTATAATATGAATTAGTGAAATTATACATAAATATTAATTAACTAATCTTTATACTTTAATAACATTTATTTTTAATATTTTATATATGTAATATATATATTTTTAGATAGTATTTATTTATAATAATTTATTAAAATATATTTTATTTTATAAAGTGATAAGTATGTGAAGTAAAATATACTAAAATATATAAATATAAATATAAATTTTAATTTATGACTTATTTTATATATATTGAATATATAATAATGTTATATTTATTTTAAGGATATAAAATTGTTTAGTTTTAGAATATTTATAATTTTTATAGTAGTAACTTTTTCTTATTCTTCTATTGATATATCATCTAAGAAGTTAAGTTTATCTAATACAGAATTAGATTACATATCTAATAATGTAGTTAAAATAGGTATGTTGGAACATTATAATCCATTTAGCTTTACTAATAAAAGTCAAAGAGTTGGTTTTTCATATGATTTATTAAATCTTATTTCTATTAAAACAGGTATAAAGTTTCAGTATGTTATAGATACTTGGCCAAATAATCTCAAGAATTTTAGAGATAAAAAACTTGATATGATAGATTCGATCTCATTTGAAGAGTCTCGTATAAAATATACAAGATTTACCAAACCTTATTATGAAGTACCTTTAATGATATTTTCTAGAAAAGATTTGGATAATTATAGAGGGCTTAAGAGTTTAAAAGGTAAGAGATTAGGTATTATTAAAGATGTATTTTTTAAAGAGTATATCGAAAGATTAAAACTGTTTGATATTGTTGAATATACAACAAATGAAGATAAAATACAAGCATTATCTTCAGGTCAAGTAGATCTAATTTTTGGCCCCTTACAAAGTACACAACAAAAGATATCTTTAACAAATTCTAATAATATAAAAGTTTTAGATGAACTAAGAGTTTACAGTATAAAAAAAGAGGATTTGAGGTTTGGTATAAATAGAGATAATCCAGTACTTTTTTCAATTATAACAAAAGCTATGTCTTATATAAGACCATTTGAATATAAGTTATTAAAAGATAAATGGCTTGGTGAATATAGTTCTTATTTCCCTAGTAATTTTAATGTAAAATCTTTAAAACTTAGTTCAGAAGAACAAGACTTCATAAGTAATACTAATATTAGATGTATACTACCTGATTATTTAGCTCCAATTCAATTTTCTAATAAAGGTATTTTAGAAGGTGTAGCTTTAGATTATTTTGCATTAATTACAAAAGATATAGGAATAGATATAAAATGTACTCCATCAAACTCTTTTTCTAATATTTTTGAGGAAATTGAAAATAAAAAAGTTGATGTTACAATTGCTACATCAATAACAAAAAATAAATTAAGATATTCTAATTTTTCTAAAAGTTACTTATCTTATCCTGTTGCTATCTTAACAACTAAAGATAAAGTTTTTATTAACGAAATTTCATTATTAAATACTAAAACATTAGTCATAATTGATGATAGTGCTATTGTAGAACTCATAAAATTTAATTATCCAAAAATAAAATATATAATAGTAGATAGTTATGAAAAAGCTATAGATATAGTCAAAAATAAATTAGCTTATGGACTTATAGATGTATTACCTATTTTATCCTATAAAATAAATCAAAGTGGATACAATGATATTAAAATTGGTGGTATTAGTAAATTAAATATTGATTTTAGAATAATGGTTAGAGATGATTATGCGCAGTTAATATCTATTTTTAATAAGAGTATAGACCGTATTACATATAAAGATAAAATAGATATATATGATAAATGGAGTTTACCTAAATATAAATATATAGAGTATTATAATATATATATTTTTTTATTGGTTTTTTTATCAATTATTGTCGTTTATTTTTTATTTAGGCACTATTTATTGATGAAGAAATATAATAGAGAATTGAAATATAAAATAGGAGTTGTATCCAAAGATAATAAAAAGAAAGATGGTTATATAATACACCAATCAAGATTAGCTCAAATGGGTGAGTTGATTTCAATCATAGCTCATCAATGGAGACAGCCATTGAATTTTATAACATCAACTACCTTGAGAATTTCGATGAAACTTGATCCTCAAAAGCCTAATTCCTCAATAAAAATTTCTAAAAAAGAATTAGTCGATTATATTAATAAAGAGTGTTCAAATATAGATAATTATATAGATCTATTAAGTGATACATTAGAACATTTCAGGAATTTTTATAAACCAAATAGAAAACCTTTTTATACTGATATCTCTCATCCATTAGATCATTCTATGTTAGTTATGCGAAAAGTTTTACATCAGAATAATATCAATTTAGTAGAGAATTATAATAGTAAACTTCAAATATCACTTTTTAGTAATGAGTTATCACAAGTATTTATGAATATAATTAAGAATTCTCAAGATAGTTTTATTATAAATGACATTAAATATAAAACAATTACTATAAGTACAAAAGATATTGATAATAAAGGAGTTCAAATTGAATTTAGAGATAATGCAGGCGGAATAAAAAAAGATATTAGAGATAAAATATTGGATCCATATTTTTCAACTAAAGGTGATAAACATGGTACAGGAATAGGTCTTTATATTTCTAAAATAATTGTTGAAGATCATCACAAAGGTAATCTTGATATAGATTATTTAGATGATGGTATATCTTTAATAATATTTTTACCTAATTTATAGTTTTCTATCATATATTGATTTTCATTTAGATATAATTTTTTATTATTTATATTTATTTGGAGTTCAATGAAAGAAAGATTATCAATTGTATTAACAGATGTAAATGGATCAAAACATTATAATATACATACTGTTATAAAGAAAATTATATTTTATATTATATTACTCTTTATCTCTATACTTATAATTGGATTATTTTTTATATCTTATTTAAGTAATTCTGTTGATGAATTAAGAACAAAGAAGCTTAACCTAGATAAAACATATATAAAACTAAAAGAAGATAATATTAAAGTATTAGAAACTATTAGTAATAAAGAAGAAGAACTTGAACTATTAAATACTAAGATGCAGGAACTTGAAGAACTAATAGGTACAAATCCATTTAATGAAGATGTATCTTTAAATCAAAGAGTGTACTTAGCAAAAATGACTTTTATTGAAAAAAAATTCTTATTACAAAATATACCAAATGGTTATCCAGTAAATTATAAAGGTATTACATCAAAATTTGGATGGAGGATACATCCAATCACTAAAAAAAGACATTTCCACTCTGGAATAGATTTAAAGGCTAAATTAAATACTAAAGTTTTTGCTACTGCTGATGGAATAGTTAATTTTGCAGCATTTCA
>Ga0233438_10003313_pt1 | contig 14984 bp, 30 predicted proteins | sample SI_123_September_FD_182720 | JGI IMG/M metagenome (GOLD analysis project Ga0233438, IMG submission 182720) | Seawater microbial communities from Saanich Inlet, British Columbia, Canada - SI_123_September2016_10_MG | ecosystem: Environmental > Aquatic > Marine > Inlet | place: Canada: British...
AATTAAAGGACAAGACGCTGTCATAGTCCATTCCGATTATATCAGGGCAGTAATATCATGAACATGAAAAAGTTAGCATGGGGCGGATTAGGATTTTTAAGTTTAGGAGTTGCTTACGTAGGAGTTATCCTACCAGGTATTCCTTTCAGTATTCCAGCAGTATTTGCAGCATATTGTTTTGCTAAAAGTTCTGATAGAATGCACAACTGGTTATACAACCACAAATTGTTTGGACCATTCTTAACAAACTGGGAAACCAAAAAAGTATTCCCACAGAAAGCAAAATACATGATGTTAGGATTTATGGCATTCGCTTTAATCTTAATGATTGTAACAACAGGGAACTGGAAAGCAGTAGCTTATTCAGGTACATTCATGGCACTCGGTGCAGCTTGGGGCTGGAGATATCCTTCCACACCTGAAGAATATGACAGACGTAAAGCGGCTGGGGAGAAAATAGGATTATTTAAGTAATGAGTGACGAATATTCAGAACACGATTATCATCGTTGGTTAAAAATTAACGCTTTTGTTCGTAGGTTACATCACGAGCATTATCTTGCCAATCTAGCAGAAGAGCTTGATCGCTTAGACGAGATTGATGTTATAGTCGATTGTATGGATGAGTTTCCAGAGGTTGAAGAACTTCTTGCAAATTTAAAGGATTAAATTATGAAAACAACTGAAGAAAAGATTTTACAGGTAGTAAATCTATCACCTAATGAATCTGTTATAGAGAAGCTAACTGATGTGCATCCAATGAAACAAATAACTTACGCTGCTGTATTGCAAGCGGTAGTATTTGGTTCGATGTTATTAGCCTTCTTTTTAATTAACTATTTTTTAAAAATAGGTTGACAAACACCCAAAACTGTGTTATAATATATAAACCAGTTACAGGAGAGATATATGATGAGTGATTTTGAAGTTCTAAATAGAGGTACTACAGAAGAGATTAGATTATCCAGGCAACTCGCAAATGAAGTGGATTGGGTAATTCAATCAGGTGGAGTACTTGCTGTTCAGATAGAAAGAGCGTATAAGCCTTTAAAAGCTTTTTACGAGAAACAACTTGCAAGTGAAGGTTATGAGGAAAGTACTTTTCCTAAGCCATTGCAAAACGATTTATTCAACAAGGAGATTTGGGAATAATGCCAAAAATCTATGAGAGTCCCGATAAAGGGAAAACGGTCTATGCAAGAGAAATGGGCTCACCAGTGAGTAGCAGGACTCTTGTTGAAGAAAGAAAAACACCTTATACTAACGGGGTAGTTGGATCGGAAGATTCAGAAATAGAGTTAGCTCGAAAAGTATCAAAGACATGGAGTATGGAACAAGATTAATATAGTAGAGTTTGAACAGAAGAGTTTTACTAAAGACTTTCTGTTTGTTTGTTCTCTAGGATTTAATATTGGATTTATTATTGCATTGATGTTTATTTAAAGTTATGGAGTTTCGTTATGAAAAAATATGTTAAAGTGGAATGTGTGTCGACGTTTAGACAGACATATGTGATTCCGATGGATGGTCTGCAAGATCTAAACACAGAGGTAAAACTAAACGATCAGCTCGCACAAGAGTGGGCAATGGATTGTATTACCACTGAACAGGCGACTGAGTTCTCACAGAAATGGTTAGGAGAACAAATCGTTGATACCGAAGTGCTTGACGAAGAAGCTGTACTTAAACGTTTTGATAGAGATAATCCTGAACTCGTTAAAGAGTGGGAAACAGAACGCAAGTTGAAGTTTATCAATAGTTGGTTAGTTCCTGTAAAACCAGACAAGTGATTAAAATATATGGTGTTGCGTCATGCGGCATCTGTAAGAGTGCTCAGAACAAATGTAAAGAGTTTGGAGTACCTTACGAATACTACGATTTTAGCATTGGTCAATACTATAAGGAATGTGTTGAAGCTAAAGTTGATATGAAGAAATTACCACATGTAATTGTTGATGGTGAATACATCGGCGATTATAAAAACTTACTGAGTTATTTAAGAGGTCAAAGATATGGGGTTCCTGGATAAGCTGGAAGAGTGGAGCATTAGAGGTATAGTCTATATTGGATATGCACTCTGGATATTAGTTATTGGAGCCAGCATTTATACTCTTATAGCAGAATTATAAATAATCCTTAACAAAGGAGATTCTGTAATGTATGAATATAAATCAAAATTAATTAGAGTGGTTGATGGTGATACAGTAGATGTTGACATTGACTTAGGGTTTGGAATATGGATGCTAAAAGAACGAGTACGTATAATGGGCATCGATACACCAGAGAGTAGAACAAAAAATAAGGTCGAAAAGTTATTCGGCTTAGCTGCAAAACAAAGAGTTAAAGAACTCCTTGGCAAAAGTTCAGTGTTGAAGACACAAGTCGCCAGAGATGGTGAGGATATGAAAGGTAAGTTTGGCCGTATCCTTGGAGACTTTGATGTATACGATGCTAGTAAAGATGCATGGAGACCACTGACTCAAGTTTTAATTGATGAAGGTCATGCAGTAGATTACTACGGTGGTAGTAAAGAAGAGTTATTAGAACGACACTTAGTGAATAGAGCTAAGCTCTTAAAAGAAGGTGTTGTAGATCAGAAAGCGTATGACAAATTATGGAAGACTGGCAAATATAGTTAATCGAGGAAAAAATACATCATGAAAAATACTAGAGGAAACCGGAATTACGACAAGGAAGCATTCCAATTATTGGAAGGTTTATCAGAGTCTAAACTATATCAATTATTTGAGATAGTCCATAAAGAAATGCAGCGCGGTAAGCAGAGTGACGAACGTGAGTTAGAATTGCAAGCAGTTAAAAAAGCAATTCGTAAATCTCCATTAGTTGCCTCTTATCGCTTTGATCGTATCATCAACGGTTACAGGTCAGAAATGGCACGAAATGGTAGACCGAAAGATGGTCAAACTGATAAAGCAAGAAAGCAAAGCTAAAGGAGTATATTATGCCAATCAAATTCAAAGAAAATCAAGTAGTTAGAGATAAGGCTACAGGAAAGAAAACCACTCATAGATTTCATATGAACGCAACTGCGTTAAAGGAATTACTTGAAACATTTTCAAGACGTGGTACTTCTCCAAAACTTAGGCAAAAGATACGCAACGAATTGATTCGAAGAAACGTTGAAATTCCTGCGATCGCTGATTGAAAATAAGTCAATTATTTTCACTTTAGGGGTTGACAAGGGCCCTTAACTGTGATATAATATACATATATTGAGGGAAACACCCCCGTCGGTAAGAGAAAGTAGAACTCGCGGTTCTACATACCGAGGAGACAGTTTGCACAAGATGACGACTTTATCGATCGTTCAGAGGCAAGATTAAAGGTGGACACCCCATACGGTAGCTTGAGGAAGACCGCCCAGGAAATGGGATAATATGGTGGGATAGAACGAATCAATATAGACTGAGACGAGCCAGGGTATGAGGAAACGCTTGATACCATAGTGGGAGAGAAACCCCGCAGTCGGAAAGGGATAGGCTATTAGGTTTGCGCCTTATAGCGACACAAGAACTTAGCGGTTCAGGATCCTTTATCTTTAGGAAATTCAGGAGGCTTAATTGCTACCCCTGCTTGGAATACTGATATTAACGAGTACGATGTAAGTCCTAGGCCAGTCAGTCGCCTTTTAAGTTTAAAACAATAGGGGTTAGAAAACTCGGGGTAGGGATAGGATCACGATTAACAATTCTACATTACTTAACGAATTACGTTAACAACATCCATCCCCCCAAAATATTTTTACATTATGAAACCACTCACTACTACCATCCTGATCGTCACTATTCTATTAGGACTATCTGTCTTCGTCTTTTCGCCTTATCTTCGTGATGGAGAAGAAATTATTGGCTATACCGATCACGGCGTACCAATTAAAAGAAAAGAAATAAAATGAACAAAAGGGTTGACAAAGCCCTTTTTATTTGATATAATAATACCTATGAGAAACTTTAATAAAAACAAACCGATCAACGGTAGAACTGTTGATTTAACGCCAGGGCCTAGACACCCTAAAGATAAAAGACCACAAAGAGATATGCCCTTTGATATCGCTCTTAGAAAATTTAGAAAACAGTGTGAAAAAGCTGGGATCGTAAAAGAGATAAGAGAACGTGAGTTTTACGAAAAACCAACATCAAAGAGAAAGCGCAAAGTAGCTGAAGCACGTAAGAGACATCTTAAAGAAGTGAGAGCTTCAATGAGATCAACTAATGCTAGAGGCCAAAGAGTTTACAAATAAAATGAACAAAAGGGTTGACAAACCCTTTCCAATGTGATATAATAGTTTTATAGGTTGGTGGGTAAAACCATGACGGCGAGATGGAATCACGGAGTTAATAGCTCTACCATTTAAGACCCACGACGGATATACTGCCTTCGGGAGCAACACCCTTACTACCGATACGTCTCCACGGAGAGTACCATACTGAGTAGGAACGGAACGCCAAAGAAGCGACCACCAACCACCTTTTTTATTATGGAGTTTTTATGGCGTTAGCACGAGGATTATCTACAATCCAAAGCAAACGATACGTATCTAAAATCAACAAAGCTCGTCTAAAAGAGCTTGAATTAGAGTGGCGTAAACACAACAAATTTATGAAGCAGAAAGGTATGCACGATCTGAGATACGATAATTTCTCAGACTACCTTGACTACTGCTTTGGTAAAATCAAACTTAAAACTACTTTCCAACCTTACGAGGCTAAAGAGACTTATCGTCGTCAAGATAATAGCGATAAATATCCATCAGCTGCAATGACAAAACCAACTAAAGCTATTGACAATAGTTGGAAGGCAGAAGAAAGTAAAAACTTTACAGTGGCACCTGCATATAACAAAGGTGCTTATCAAGTAATTCCACGTACAGATGTACAGCATATAGGTAAATAATAAATGAAATGGCCAGAGAGACAACCGTGGCATGACGGTGTTAGAATGCAATTTGATTATGATGATTATATCATGTCAGTTGTACAATTTACAGGTTCGTATGGACACAGAGCAGGTTTATGGGAAGTAGCCTTTATGGATAGAGCAACTCAGGACTTTGTAGAACCACCACTTGACTTTATGAGTGAATATTCGTGGTCAGGCGACGTTGGTATCTATGGGCATCTCACTGATCCAGACGTTGATAGAATCCATGTTGCAATGAGTCAGTTGGGAACACTATGAGTAAGTGGCACGGTGGTAAAGGCTCAGGCCGAAGAACAAATCGAGATGATAAAGCATACTCAGATAATTGGGATAAGATCTTTGGTAAAAAAGACGATAAAGATCTAGGGCTTGAAGGTGACACACGTGATCCTATAGATCCTATAGAAAAATACGCCCATCCGGTTTACACAAGATATCCACATTTAAAAGATGAGAAAGATGAAGGTTGAGTACTTAAAGAAAAATATATGTTGACAAATCAATTTAAATGTGTTATAATATACTATTAAATTATGGAAAAGCCTATGAAAAATATATCATCATTACCGACTCTTTATAAAAGAGATACAAAAGGTAAAGTCAGACAACTCACTATTCAATATGGTTGGGACTCTGATGACGTTGCAGCTGTTAGAAGTATTGCAGGATTACAAGACGGAAAGAAAGTTACATCAGGCTGGAACGAAAGTAAAGCAAAAAATGTTGGACGTTCCAACGCAACTACTGCTCATACTCAAGCAATATCTGAAGCAATGAGTCTCTTTGATCGTAGAATTGAAAAAGAATATTTTAAAGATATCAAAGACATTGATTCTTATACTGCATTTAAACCAATGCTAGCTGGTGGTTATAAGCAAGACGAAGATATGTTCCCAGTAATTGCTCAACCAAAGCTTGATGGTATTCGTTGTATTGCTAACAAAGATGGACTTTGGACAAGAGCAAATAAGCCAATCACAAGTTGCCCTCATATATGGGAAGAGATTAAACCACTCTTTGATAAGAATCCAGAGTACATATTTGATGGTGAGCTATACAACCATGCTCTTAAAGATGATTTCAATAAAATTACATCTCTTGTTCGTAAACAAAAAACTACAGAGGCTGATACTTTAGAGGCTGCAAAATTAGTAGAGTACCATGTTTATGATATGTACGACTCTTCTAATGGAGATTTAATATTCTCAGAAAGATTCTTTAAGCTATGCGGAAAACTTTCTAAAATGACAACAATCAAAACAGTCGATACAGTGTTAACACATACACAAGATTCTCTTGATGAACTATATTCAAAATGGACTGAAGACGGCTACGAAGGCCAAATGGTACGACATGATAAATCATACGAAAACAAAAGAAGTAAATATCTTTTAAAGCGTAAAGAATTTCTTACCGATGAATTTGATGTCGTGTCAATGTTAGAAGGTAAAGGTAATTGGTCGGGACACGTAAAACATTTTGTATTACGTAAACCTGATGGAACAAACTTTGGAGCAGGAGTAAGAGGTAAACAAGAAGTACTAAGTAAACTATGGGCTGATGGCGATATGCCAAATTGGGCTACACTCAGATACTTTAATGAGACACCCGATGGAATACCAAGATTCCCAGTCGTTATTGATTATGGATTTGGTGAGAGAGAAGACTAATGAAAATGAGTAATTTTGATAAGAACTTTTTACCGCTATGGATGGCAGCTGCATTTGGATTTCTTATGTTGTTTAGTGCTGAAATGAAAGGAAGCACATTTGAAGATTACGTTGGGCCGATGATCCCATTCCAAGATACTGAGCTTCAATGTTTAGCACTTAATGTTTATCACGAAGCAAGGTCAGAGAACCTAGCAGGTAAATTTGCTGTTGCTGATGTTGTATTGAACCGTGTTCGTGATGATAGATATCCACAAACAGTATGTGGAGTTGTTTACCAAGGGCAGCATAAGCCTCATTGGAAGACTGGAATACCAGTTCCTAAAAGGAATAAATGTCAGTTCAGTTGGTATTGTGATGGTAAGTCTGATAATGCTACGGAAAGAGATGCATGGGAAGATAGCGTAGCGATCGCCTATAAGATCTTTAATAACGAAAAGTTTCGTGGTATAACTGAAGGCGCTACTCATTATCACACTACGTTTGTTGATCCATATTGGGCTCCATCATTACAACAAGTGGGAACAATAGGATCTCACATATTTTATCGTGCAGACTAATATAAATAATCCTTTAATGGAGAGTTTATTATGGTCGTTGCAGGCATAGATTACAGTTTAACAAGCCCTGCAATTTGTATACATTCAGGTGAAGAGTGGGATTATTCAAATTGCAAATTTTATTACATGGTAGGAAATGAGAAAAAGATTACAGAAGCACCTAACTATTTTTGCACAGTATATCCTCAGTGGAGCGAAGACTGTGAACGCTTCAATAATCTGGCCGAGTGGAGTATACAGCGGATATCTGCCGCCGGATGCAGTAGAGTTGCTATTGAAGGATATGCATTTGGTGCGGTTGGAAGAGTCTTCCAAATTGCAGAAAACTGTGGACTCTTAAAGTTTAAGTTATACGAACATGATATACCTTACACAGTCCCAGCTCCATCAGAAATTAAAAAGTTTGCTTCAGGTAAAGGTAACGCGAATAAAGATTTAATGATAGAATCATTCCATAAAGAAACAGGGGTTGACATTCGCCAAAAACTTGATATAATAAAGGGATACAATCCAATATCAGATATAGTAGACGCTTACTATATAGCAAAATTTGCACATATAAACGGAAATAAAGATGATAGTAATATTTAACGGACCACCAGCTTCAGGTAAGGATGAAGCAGCTAGCTTATACAAAGAAAACTTTGGATTTGGTAATTTATCGTTTAAGTACCAACTCTTTAAAGAAACGATCAACCATTTCGATGTAGACGAACGATGGTTTATGGAAGGCTATAATAACAGAAACTTAAAAGAGAAACAAGAAATTGCTCTTAACTGTATGTCTCGTAGAGAAGCTATGATACATGTATCTGAAGATATTATTAAGCCAAAACAAGGATTAGATTACTTTGGTAAAATGGTTGCAGAAGAGATCATCAATGGTCACAACTATGCGATCGCTGATGGTGGGTTTGTAGAAGAACTTGAGCCACTTATTGAAAGAGTCGGTGCAGAAAACATTGTTATAGTACAACTTACTCGTGAAGGCCACGACTATTCATCAGACTCAAGAAAATATTTTAATGGTAACTTATTAAAAGAAGTCACTATCGGATTTGAAACAAAAATTGATAAAGCTTATGTACTCAAGGAAGAGCTTGACATTAAGACTTATAGAGTACACAATAATGGTTCAGTAAGAAACTTTAGAGACACTCTAACTGATATTTACAATGAATTGAAAGAAGATTATAACATTGAAGAAACTGAATCAGATACCACAACCTAACGTAATCAATCTAGCTGATTGCCCAGATCGTAAATCATATACAGAAGCCGAGTTCAACAAGCTCGGTTGCTCTAATTATTACTTTCACATTTACGAACGATACAATAAAGATTCCATAGAGTTTGTTGGCGACCCAGGTCTGCTCAAGCAAATGACTAGGGGTGTTACATCATCACATCTACTTACTATTAAATGGTGGTACGAAAATACACAAGAAGAATATGGATTATTCTTTGAAGATGATGTTGACTTTGAACCAGTAAAACATTGGAACTTTACTCTATCTGAATTTATTGAAAGTGTTAAAGACGATTGGGGAGCATTGCATTTATGTAATGTGTTTGAATATCCTTACGAAAACGGTATTGAATATCCACCAATGAATATCCGTCGTCGTAAACTCTGGGATCATGGCTTACAATGTTATGCTCTCAAAAGAGAATATGCTAAAAAGATTATTGATTACTATTTTGATGAAGCCAAGGAAGGTGCTATTCATTATAGAATGCCATTAGGTGCACCACCCTCGTTCGAGAATAATGTACTTCATGGATTTGGTAAAGTCTATACCTTCCCACTTTTTAACCAGAACGTTACAGACTTTCGTTCGAAGAATATATATTATTATAACGCTCAAGCAGATTCAGCGATCTATTCATTTGAATTCCTACAAGACTGGTGGGAAAAGAAGGGATCAAAGAAAACACTTGATGAGATTTTAGGAGAAGCAAATTATGAATGATTTAGAAATGCTACAAGCCGTGAATATTGTTATTGAAGATCTTGAAAAACAAATAAGACCTCAAGCAACTGGACATATCCACACAACAATAAGTACTCTGCACGATTATGCAGATACATTAAAATTAAGAATTAATATCAAACAAACTGAGGGTAATCATGAGCTGCGTGTATAAAGGTGAAGTAATAAATTCAGAACAATCCACTAATAGTAATGGTGGTACTGAACAGATGCGAGCTCGTCTTGTTGATTTAGTTGATCCAGAGCTTTTAAAAAAGGCTGCTATTCATTTATCACGACCTCGTGAACTATATGAAGATGTACCAAACATCTTATGGTGCCACGATTTGGCAGAAGATCCAGAGAATAAGATTCTTAGAGATGGTGGTTGGAGTTTGTTTGATTGGTTTGTATTTGTATCTGCATGGCAAAGAGATCAGTATATTGTAAGATATGGCATTCCATACTCAAGATGTAGTGTTATTCATAACGCAGTAGAGAAACAATATAGTCCAATAGAAAAGGATATGGAAACAATAAGATTTGTTTATCATACAACACCACATCGTGGTTTAGAATTATTGGTACCTGTATTTGATGCTCTTGCAAAACAATATAACAATATTCATTTAGATGTTTATTCAAGTTTCTCAATCTATGGTTGGGCAGAAAGAGATGAAGCTTATAGTGGATTATTTAAAACTATTGAATCACATCCACATATGACTTATCACGGAGCAAAGAGTAACGAAGAAGTTATGGAAGCTCTTGAAAAGTCACACATTTTCTTATATCCAAATATTTGGAAAGAAACATCTTGTATTGCACTGATTGAAGCAATTAAGAGCCAGGTGATTTGTATCCATCCAAACTATGGTGCACTACCTGAAACTGCACAGAACGCTACTATCATGTACGACTGGACAGAAAATCCTCAAGGACATGCTAACTACGCGTTTGCAGTCACAAGACAAGTATTAGAAAGTATTAAGCAAGATCCAAAATACTTCCACGGATTTACTTTTAGCGATCGCTTTAACTTAGCAAGAAACAACACAATGTCATTTAAAGTCATGTGGAACACACTACTGAGGAACATCACAAGTGGCGGACAAACTGAGTAACGTAATAGAATTTCCAAGATTCATATCAGATCCACCTATGACCGCAAATGAGGTCAAGGATAAGATGACGATGTATAAAGAATCTTACGCTAATGACTTAGCTGAAATCATATGGGAAAACGTTCTGGCAGAAATGTCAAGAGCCAACTGCGATTTTGATTCTGATATCAATGAGTACTTTCCCAATATGATTCTCATCTTTGAATCCATTAAAGCTTTACACTTACAAACAATGGGTGAAGACCATCCGTTGATTAAGTTTGCAAGAGAGAATGTAGCAATACTTGAAACTGATGGTGAGAACACAGTAGGTGGTTTAAAAACAAATCTAACAAATACTGAAATAGAGGTTGACAACGACGAAGATTTGTGATATAATAGGCTATACAAATTAAATTAATGGATAAATTATGATATTACTAGACTACAATCAGGTAATGATGGCTTCACTGTTCGCAAGTATAGGGAACCATCACAATGTTGAACCAGACGAAAACCTACTTCGTCATATGTTCTTAAACTCAGTTCGTTTCAATCGTAAAAAGTTTCATAAAGAATACGGCGAGATCGTACTCTGTTGTGATAACCCAAACGTTTGGAGACGAGACTACTTCCCCTACTACAAAGCTAATCGTAAAAAAGGTCGTGATGCTTCCGATATGGATTGGAATAAACTCTTTGAGTGTATCCATCGCATTAGAGCAGAGATCGAAGAATTCTTTCCTTACAAAGTTATTAGTATAGAGCGATGTGAGGCAGACGATATTATCGCTACTCTTGTACATGAACATGGCACTATTATGAACACAGGTGCTGAAAAGATATTAATACTATCTGGTGACAAAGACTTCATTCAATTACAAACTTATGGTAACGTGGACCAATATAATCCCGTTATGAAGAAGTGGGTAAGACATGACAACCCAGATAAATACCTTGAGGAACACGTGTTAAGAGGTGATGTCGGTGACGGTATTCCAAATATACTTAGTGCTGATAACTGCCTAGCCGTTGGTGAAAGACAAAGACCAATGACTAAGAAAAGAATTACACAATTTCTTTCTGAGCCCGATGCAATGGACGACGAAACAAAGCTTAGATTTAATCGAAACAAACAGATGATTGACTTGAGTCAAATACCATCTGAGTACGGAGATCAAATCTTAGATCAATATAACAATGCAAAAGAAGTAGGTAGACAACATCTATTCAATTTCTTTGTAAAGAAAAAGTTGAAAAACTTGATAACAGATATACAGGATTTTTAAAATGATTAGATTATCAATGACAGAGGTTCTTGATGAACTTCCTAAAAAGAAAACAAAAGCAGACAAGGTAGCGTGGCTTCAAGCCAATTCAAACGTACCTTTTAAAAACGTTCTGCGCCTTATATACGATGAGCGTATTGAGTTCTTATTACCAGACAGCCCACCCCCGTGGAAAGAAAACAATTTTGAAGATGAAGCTAAAACTATGCTATATAGAGAAGCTAGACGTCTCAAGATCTTTTTCAAAGGTGGTGGTTATGATGATATGGCAGCAATCAAACGTGAAGCTTTATTCATTAAACTTCTAGAAGATATTGATAATGACGATGCAAAGCTGATCGCTCATAATATGATATCTCATACAAAAGTGAAAGGTTTAACTAAAGCAACTCTTGATGAAGCTTTCCCTGATTTATTTGAAACCCCCATGGATATGCGATAAGGAAGTGACCTATGGCCAAGCGATACAAGGATTTTCGCGAATCCAATCGCGATGGTTCCGAGTTTGGAACTAACTATAAAACAGAAGTTCGTTTAAACGAGAAGAAGAAAAATAAACGAAAACAAATGAAGAGAAGGCAAAGGCTCAAAGATAAGTATGATGTCTAACGTAGTTGTTTTAACTAATTTTAGAACAGCGTCTACAACATTCACATTAATAAAATCTGAAGAATACAACTTACCTTACAAGGGCGAGTTGTTTTCTCATGAGAAGCCACACCAGATTGGAAGTATTCCTGGTGTTGGTGAATTAGTTAAACAGGGTGTTTGTAATCACAATCAAAATCTCATTTATAGCAGATGGAACATTCATACTGAACTAGCCAAAGGGCATCCAGCTTGTTATAAAATTATGCCAAGCCATTTCAAAGGCAATTCATTTCAGCTTGAGACCGTATTAAAGAATGCAGATAAAGTATACTATCTTTATCGTAGAGACTTTATGGCTCAGATTAAGAGTTGGATGGAAGTGAGATTGAGTGGCTCTTTCGATAAAACTGGTTTTGCAACCAATGTTGCTGTAGATCAAAGAGATGGATTAGGCGATCCATATGTAAGACGAATGCACCAAGTACATCGTGGTACATATATGAATGCACCGACGTACCGAAATACAGTTGATCCAAACTGCCGTGATTTCACAAACAGCAAGACTGATGTCGAAACAAAAGCCTTAGTAAAACAACTTGTAGGAAATTATGAGACCATGAGCGACATGTATAAAAGGGTACCAGGTGTCCTTGTGTGTTACGAGGATTACTTTTCTGGTGCCTCATATAAACCCTATAACAGGGAAATTACGTGGACGAGTGAGCCCCAGGTTGACCAGTACGTACCAAATTGGGACATCGAAAGCTATTTTAAATAAAGGTTGACAAACCACTTAAAGTGTGTTATAATATACTATTAAATAGGAAAAAATTATATTATGGATCATAGAACAGATAAATTAATACTAGTAGATTGCGATGGCGTACTACTAGATTGGAAATACTCATTCGTCAAATGGATGTCTGAGAATAACTACGAAGTGGTTACAGAAGGCGTATATGACATCGCAGAGATGTTTGACCTTACTAAAGCCGAAAGTAGAGTACTGGTAAGGCAGTTTAACGAATCAGCAAGGATTGGATTCCTACCTGGTTTAAGAGATGCTATTAAGTACGTTAAAAGGTTACACGAAGAAGGCTATATTTTCCACTGTATTACAAGTTTGAGTACAGACTTTTATGCAGGAAAGCTCAGACAGCAGAACTTAGAGAAACTCTTTGGGCCGTCTGTGTTTGAAAAAATAGTTTGTTTAGATTGTGGTGCTGATAAAGATGATGGCTTACTACCTTATAAGGATAGTGGTTGTTTATGGGTTGAAGATAAACCGCTGAATGCAGAATGTGGTTTAAATCTCGGCTTACGATCAGTGCTTATAGAACACTTATTCAATGTTGGTTATGAAAATGATTCGATTCCAAAAGTAAAAAATTGGAAAGAAATCTATGAGATGCTAACTTAGAATTAATAAATAATTACATGATAGATTGGATGATGCATTAATGCCTACATACGAATTTTACAATACCGAAACCGGCGAAAACTTCGAGAAGTTTATGAAGATCGCTGCAAAGGCAGATTACCTCAAAGAAAACCCCCACCTAGAGCAAAGAATTTCAGCGCCACGCCCTGTGATTGAGAGCGCGCGCCTTGGTCGAATGAAACCAGATCAAGGTTTTCGTGATATACTTTCGTCAATGAAATCTAATAAAAGCTATACTGGAAATAAGATCAATGACTGGAAATAGTCTACGATCTGCATTCAAAGGAGGTTCTATATGTCCAAACCACGTCGTGAATCACAAAAGGAGAGGAAAAGACTCGCTCGAAAAATAAAGAATGGTACAATGGATTCTAAGTTTTCCATGAGACCCATTCACCCAATAACAGATACACAAGCTGATTTGTTTGATGATTATAAACAAGGCTATAATATCTGTGCAGTTGGTACGGCAGGCACCGGTAAAACAATGTGTGCTATGTATTTAGCACTTAATGATGTTTTATCAAAGGATGAGTACGATCAAGTTGTTATCGTACGTTCAGCAGTTCAGACAAGAGAGCAAGGTTTTATGCCTGGCACTCAAGCTCAAAAAGAAGCAGTCTACGCTACACCCTATGCCGATATTGCCAATGATTTATTTGGTAGAGGAGATGCTTGGGATATCTTAAAGCAAAAAAACCAAGTAAGATTTATGACTTCATCTTTTGTGAGAGGATTGACATTTGATAATTCGATTATTATAGTCGATGAATGTCAGTCAATGACGTATCACGAACTTGACAGTATCATTACAAGAGTCGGTGAGACAAGCAAAATCTTTTTCTGTGGAGACACAGCTCAAGACGACTTGGCTACCAATAGACACAAGAATGATATATCAGGCTTAGCCCAATTCGTGAAAGTCTTAGATCGAATAAATTTATTCAGCATCGTTAAATTTGGTGTTGATGATATTGTAAGATCAGGGCTCGTTAAAGATTACATTATTGCAAAGGAAAATCATATGACTAAGGAAGTACGAACTCCTGTATCATATGGAAGAGTTGCGGTAGCTTAATAAATAAAGGGAGAGAACATAAAACGGGGTTCCTTATGGACCCCGTATACTCCAACGGTAAAATATTATGACACAAGAAATAACAGAATACAGACTAACTTGGTTGACTAAGCAGGTTTTTAGAGTGAAGGTTGCGGCCACACTTGAAGAAGAATGCTTTGCTTACCTTGAAACTGAAGTGGAAGAAAAAAGTTACACCCATTCATTTGATATGGAATCTAACATTTATACTTTCATGTTTGAGACATCAGCTGATGCTGAGGCGTTTAAAGAACAGTTTTTAGGTGAGTCAAGAACAACTGAAGTTAGTTAGTTAAAACAAAAAGAGAACTTATATTA
>Ga0233438_10003316_pt1 | contig 14982 bp, 14 predicted proteins | sample SI_123_September_FD_182720 | JGI IMG/M metagenome (GOLD analysis project Ga0233438, IMG submission 182720) | Seawater microbial communities from Saanich Inlet, British Columbia, Canada - SI_123_September2016_10_MG | ecosystem: Environmental > Aquatic > Marine > Inlet | place: Canada: British...
TCTGATAGTGCCCCCTGCACTATACTTAACCACTCTGGTTTCTCTGCACAGAAAATAGCAAAGATCTGATCAAGAAAACTAAGAATTGTATTGATAATACCTAATGGAATGAAACTGGAAATTGTTATTACAAGTAAATTAATACCTTCAGCAATTGCCTGTGCCATCATTTCTTTCAATGGTGCCAAAATAGCAGCAATACCACCCGATAAAAAGTTTGCAATCTTACCTAGATGCTCTAAAACTTTATCGCCTGCAATTCTATTACCTGTAATTAGTGATACAAATCCACCTGGACCTGATCCTAATGTTGCTGCCATCGTGCCCAACTCGGTGAGCATTCTTCTTAGGTCAGTCTCAAATCCTTCACCAGCAGATCCAGCAACACCATCACCAATTGACTGTTTATCAACAGGCGGTTTCATCGGATTGGTTACCGCATTGCCTGGACTTTCAGACGCAAGAATAGGTATAGCGCCTCTTGATTCATCGGTACCACCCGATTCATTAGTAGGTGTAGTATTTTGATCTTTAACAAAAGGATTTCCATCCCTTTTCTCTTGACCTGTAGGAGTATCTACTTGTTTAGCATTAGCAGGTGCATTCTTTTCAGCATCTTTAGATGCAGCAACTGTAGTCTTCTTATCTGGTGCCTCCTGTTGGAATCCACGGAAGTTTCCAAGCACCACTGGCAATTGTGCCTCGTCACCATCAAGGAAGAATCCTAATACCCATGCCCCAGGTTGTAGTCCTGTAGTTTGTCCAGTGTTTTTAGTGCCTGCTTGACTATTGGGAAGTAGACACATTGCCCATGGAAGGACATCTGTGGGTATTTCCTTCACATAATCTTGCTTTTCTTTATGTCCCGTATACCATCCAAGAATACGTACACGAACTCTACCTAGTTGTGAGGGGTCACTAATATCTTCAACTTCTCCCACCCACCAAGTGTAACCATCTCTTCCTAAGTAATCAGTCCGCTCTCTCATTTTGTTTAAATTACCGTGTGATTATTTATCAGATTTCTACAAATTCAAATTCACCATCAGTAGGCAACTTGCCCCACTTGAATTCTTTAGTTTCTAAATCGTATCCAGTATCTAATGATCTATATTCTTTACCACTAAATCTAGTATTAGATATTACTCTAGCACCTTTACTAATACATTCTCCTTTAGTAGTGCCATTCCACCACTCACCATCCCATGTCCAAATATAAGGACATGATCCAACTTCAGGATATAAAAGATTTTGAGACTCACTAAAACTAACTACAGTTGGACTGAGATATTCCCACTTAGTATGTCGATGTATGTATGGAGTTTTTTCACTTAGATACTTATACCAAGATTTTACTTCTAGTAAATGATCTCCAATAACCTCAATTCGTATATCTATTTGAGGCCATTTAGCAGGATTAGACATCGCTTGCCTTTGATTCCTGTAATGACCCTGTATCAGTTCTTCAAAGCTATTCATTGCAACCCTACATGGTTGATTATAATAAATTATTGTATACTTGTCAAGTCAATCTTCGTAGACTAGACATTCTGGTTCTGATGGGTTAGCATCACAGAATAATTCTAGGTAAGTAGGATCATGGTGATCACCTGCCGCAATCTCTTTCTTATGATGCTCTGCATAATCTTCTAACTCATGCAACTCGCTTTCAATATGACGGCGTTGCTGTGGAGAGATATTAGCATTGTCAAGAATATTCTTGTCAGTTTCAATATGTTTTTCGATACTTTCCATGGTATCATTCAAGCATTAACAATGATATTTATCATTTTAGTATGATGCCTTCTTGATAGAGTCCCTCATAAGTGTGAGTTTCGACGTTAAACCTTCCCTCTTATATGTGTGACTAACTGCTGCTATAATGTATTTGCCGCTATACTTTCGATCCTCTTTAACCTTTGCATTATTGCCAGAAGATTGCTCCGATGCAGGAATACGCACTTTAATTAACTGCCCTGCCATCAATGCAGTGTTACCAGGAACAACGATTGTTAACTGTACAGACTTAAGCAAACTATATCTGGCAGATGCATAAAGACCTACTTGTGATGTATCTTCATTAGATGTTGTTCCTGCATTTGCTGGTCCACTTCCACGTTGATTTTTCATATCAGGCAATGCTCTAATGTGCATCCTGGTAGGTCCAGCATCTCTAATATCTGCAGGAACTTCATACGGTGGTGTCTTTTCAATGGTACTTGCCATTCCAAAAACCTGATTAAAATCAATAATTTTAGGTTGAGTTATAGATCCCCTCTTATCATTATTGCCAGAGTTGGTAAGTTTAGAATTTGTCGGTATGGGTAATGATATACCAATCAACATGGACTTATATGTGCCCAGTCTCATGTTTCTAAGGTGATCCGCTTTATCTGGATACTGCACACTTTCAATGGAATACATTCCATCATCTGCAGGATCTGCACCTTGCTGTTGCAAGATGTATGTAAAATTCTCTGCTCCTTTAATTGCACCCTCACACAGTCCATCAACTGAGTAAAATACATATCCATCTCTATTCTCAAAGAAAAGATATCCAGATTGTTTTGTAGATGACTTACCACCTTTCTGTCTTACGACTTTATCTGAGAGATATGATATAGCATCTGTGACTTTCCAATTAGGTGAGATAAAGTTAATGGTGCTATGAGATTCAAAATTATTACCTTTTATTCTACTCTTAGCATCATCACCCCAATACTTTTCACACAAGTGTTTAGGTATGTTGCTAATATTTTTTGCTCCACCACCCATTGGACCAAATGATTTAAAAACTTTGCTCATCTCATTCTTATAGATTTCAGGTGATGCACAATGTAAGATATACATCTGACCACGCTCAGACTTAATAATACTACCGATCTTAAACACCTTAAGTTTCATCTTCAGGTGTTTGCCTTTTGCACTGTCAGTAACAATATCAATGTTGATAATCTCTCCACCCTGCAGAGTCTTGTTAAAGTCTACAGAGTCAACAATAGTAAAATCACAACGGACAAATGGGGACTCAATAGATTCGATGTATTCAAAATCTGCTACGATATCTTTAATATCGTACGCATTGGATCCACCTCCTGAGTTGACTACTTCCAACTCAATTTTCTTTAATTCGTACTGTCTAGATCTTCGATTTGCCATTTTACATTAAGTCAACCATGTCGTTATTGAAGTCTGCAACCAGACCGAATTTACTCATAAGATAAGGATCCGCTTGCATTTGATCTGGTCCTGGCATTACTATAGGCATAGAAGATTCCCCACTGCTACCCGCAGGTATTGCGGGTAATGTGGCAGATGTAGATATCTGTTTGACATCTTGGGCAGACATCTTCTTCTTAGCTTTAGTTTCTTCCTGCTTGAGTTTTCCTTCATTTAAACTCTTGCCAGTATCTGCCATCGTTGTGCCAAGTCTATTAAACAACTCAGTCAGGGACTCCATGCCCTGATCCATGGCACTTTTCTTTTCTTCTCCATCCTTTGGTGGATCCTTTATAGTTATATCTCTAAGTGACTTGTCTTCTAAAGCACCCGCAATTGGATTCCCTTCTTTATCCTTAGCGCCTGGAAGTGCTGACAGTGTGCCATCCTTACTAGGCATTGCAAACTGTCTAGCAGCACCTGCTGCCATATCCTTAGATTGATCCTCAGAATATCCTTTACTCTTGTTATAATTATAGTTTGCTTGGAAAGATTGATTATATGCATGTGCAACATTTGCATTATCATCAATCTTGATTGATTTCAGATCATACTTAAAACTACCTCCTTTTCCACGAGAGTTACTTCCCGTAAATTTGCCATGTTTCTTCTTAAGATATGACTTAAATCCAGTAGATTCTGTAACTGCTTTAAATTCTGCAGATCCAGGTTTTACTCCTGTGAGATCATCAGGTTTAAAGAAATTATCACTGACAATTTTATTCATCTGCTTGACAGTGACATCACCATTTTTCTCAGCGTATCTGAGGATATATCCTTTGTCGTCGTGTGTGATCCTGTCTGAGTTGATAGTATCCTTATTATACTCTGAGGGACTAAAGTCAATTTTGCCACCTTCAGCATATCCCTTTATGGTTGGTTTTATTGCACCACCCATAGAGAATTTTGGCATAGCATAACCACCAGCAGATGCTTGACGCATTCTATTACTAGTGAGACCTTTATTCTTTCTAGTTGCGGGAGTATCAAACGGTACAACAAATGCACCACCTTGAGAATATCCCTTATATCCTACCCACTCAGTGCCATGTCCAATAAATGATACATTACGTCCACCATCTAAGGAGACAGGGTATCCAGATTGTGGACCAGATATCCAACCACCACCAGATGCTTTTGGCACTCCACCACCAGATGCTCTTGGCACTTGAAGTGCTCCACCTTCAGAGAATCCTAATAAATTTTTACCCCAATTCCATGCTGCACTTAATGCATCCTTCGCGGCACCTAATGGATTTGTCACCAACTTAGCAATAAATCCACCAATATATTTTAGATTAGCAATAATGCCCTGATTGGAAGACAATACATCAATCATCGCATCGTAAAACTTTTCTTCTTTACTAACTAAGGGAGCAATCCCACCAGCAGCAAACGACGGTAAAATAGTAGTCTTTACAGGACCACCTGCTGATTTACCCTCAACAGATGACTTAGATTTACCTTTCTTAGGTGTGAAGAATTTGAGCACCTCAGTCAGTGCTTTCATGCCCAAAAAGAGCGGCATGAACATCGCTTTGACACCAAAACCTAGTATCTTTGTGATCAATGGTAGATGTGGTTCGATGGCATCCAAAATGCCATTCATAAATCCACCAACTGCTTCAAAGAACTCAGTAAAGGTATCTTTGATTGGAGCCATTACTGTATTAAATACATCTCCAATCATGCCGAAGAATTTACCAATAGGCTCAGTAAGAGGCTCTAGCATACCTCCGATACCTTTACCTATCAATCCACCTGCTGCAGCACCAGCAGCACCCCCTAGAGGACCTCCAATGGCACCACCAATAGCAGCACCAGCACCAGCACCTACACCTGCTCCAATTGCCTCAGCACTGGATCCACCAGTTGATGCAACAATTCCTGCAGCAAGAGTACCTGCTCCAATAACTCCAGCAGCTTTAGCAAATTTGCCCTTTGCAAATGTTTTTAGTTTTCCAGCAAGTTTCCCTGCCTTAAACATATTCATTATGCCTTTGCCAACTGTAGCAAGCACCCATGTCAGTGCTTTTACAGTCGATAAAGGATTCTTAAGAAATGCAATACCAACAAATAATGGTGCTGCAGATAATAGAAATTGTATTGCTCCAAACAGTCCGTTTAGACTAATAGGATTCTCAAGGAATTTAATGAGTCCATCGAACGCGGATCCGACGAGAAAGCTGGCAACCTTGTAGACGAACTTGCCCAAAGATGCGAGTCCTTTGGCAAGTTTTGCCATCTTCTCAGGATTTTTCTCCATCCAATTAAGGATGCCAAAAATAACAAAGAATTTGAGAAACATCCCAGCAATTCTTGCCAGTGCTCCAAATAATCCACCAAATGCTTTCTTAGTATTCTCTTTAAATTCCTTCCTGATCTTACTGAAAAGTCCAGGTTTTCCTTTTTCAGAATCCTCTTCTCCCCGATCTCTTTTCTTTCTTGCCTCTTCCTTCTTTCTACGTGTTATCTCGTCTTTTTGTCGCTTCTCTTCCTTTTTAGCTATCTTATCTTCATACTTAATAATCTTATCAGCATTCTTAATCTGAGTATTGATAGACTTACTTAATGCCTCTGAGAGAGTTGCAACAGTAAGTGATACACTATTAAGAGTGGCACCAATAGAGTTTATGCCAGATAATAAAGTCTTTACACCTTGTTGCACCTCTCCCATTGCTGCAGCAGCAGTGAGAGGTGTAAATTGCTTACTAGACGACCCCGATGACCCTTTAAAAGAGATCATCTTATAAAGTTTTGCCTTACGCACCTTTTTGGTTACAGTTTCTGCCATGGGTTATTGTGTCAGCATGGGTGAAGGTTTTGTATGAACCACAGTGGGTCTACCACCACCTACATTATTTATTACAGGTTGCACCACTTCATTAGTAATTACTACTGGTGCTGCTGAATCCATTTCATCGTCTATTTGTTTCTGAGCACGCACTTTAGATCTAGTTTGCACTGCACCCCACTTCTTACTAACATCATCTCCAATATTTGCCTTATCGATTAAAGTTCTTGCTCTAATTGCAGATTCAGCAGCCTCTCCACGAAATGTGCTATTACCAATAGAAGATTTTTGTAGTCTTTCATCATTATTAGATAATCCAAGTCCTTTGCTGAATGCATCTCTGAAACCAACTTCAAATAGAGATATTAAAGAATCAAGACTTTGCTCTAAAGTTTGTGGTTGCGTTTCTGTTGTTGTTTCCGACGTTTCTGTCTGTGCTGTCTGTGATTGGTTTCCTTCTCCAGTTGTAGATGAATCTCCAGTAATATTTTTAGCATCACCAATTTGTGTAGATGGTTTGATTGATCTAGGTGCCTTCCACCACCAAACATCTCCACTTGGTAAGTGATTTTGGAAGATCTCCTTATTCATGAAATAATACTTACCAGGACCACTTGTCTTACTATCAGCACTGTTAGTTTTCTTCCAAACGTCCCCTTTGTTTAGTTGTCCATATGGATCATGAACCACAAATCCATTATTTTTGTAACCAACGACCATACCCCAGTGACCCGATTTCTTGTATTTGAATCCAACTGGGACAGGATATCCAGCATCAACTTCTTTTCTTAAATCGCTATGACTACCACCAAACCGTATATTAGAATCAATACCTAGATCTTTAAGTGCTTTTCTTTGAGGCTCTGGATGAGTAGAAATACCATACTTACTACGAATCTTATTATATTCTTCAGATGACATCGACTTACCGAGAAGTTGCGATGCCCACATTGCCATTGTGGTTGAATAGCACTGTGTATCACCAGGGCGACCATATTTGTCTGCCTTGTTTGCTCTCTGGTTTAAGTAAGGTACATTTTCAATGATCTTACCACCCGCTGCAGCAAGTTGTAGTTTTCCTTCAGATGCTAGTTGATTGAAATCTGCATAGAATCTTCTCTTCTTAGGCCATCCTTCTTCAATACCACCAACAGCACGAAGTGCTGATTCCATATCCTTTGGACTTCCACCTCTTTGCATGAAAGCAATCGTTGCTTTTGCAGCAATATCCTTATCCAGAAGTGCATCTGGATTGCTCATAAAATCAACACCGATTCTATCACCGATGTCTTTGTAGTTGTGTCTACCTGTAATCTGGATAAATCCACGACCGATGAAATCCGATCCGTCATTAGTCCCTGGTCGATTACCAAGACTATTTCCAGACCATCCATATGCTTCATTATAAAGTGCTCTCCACCCTCCTTTATCCAGGAGAGATTGTGCCTCTGATACAGTAAAACCTGCTGGTGGAGGCCAAACTTCAGATGCTCTTTGTGCAGAAGTGATAGGTTGCTCAGGGATACCCTTGATTCCAGACTCACCTTTAGCGATGGCAAGTATAGCAGACTTATCACCAGTATAATTCATTTCATCCGCTGCTTTTAGGATCGCTTGGGTGTTTGCCTGAACATCCGTAGATCCCAAACTAGGCGGACCACTACTACGCGCAACATTATTAGAAGATCCTGGAGTGCTACCTGCACCCTCCGCTGCTCCCCTGCCGCCAGATTCAGCAGGTCTGGTAGTTTTCTTTCCCTTTAGTCCTTGTAGGAAAACGACTAACTTTTGTAAGATACCTGCAATACCATTCCTTTTATCGGACATCAACTCAAGCAGTTTGTCTTGCTTTCTTTCAATTCTGAGGGATTGGGGCACATTTCCACCCATTGCCATAGGAACAGGACCACCTGCTGCTCTACCCATACCATCAAGGTCTGTTAGTCCAAATGTAAGAAAGTCAACATATCCAGCTGCAACACTCTTAGGATCCATTAGGCGCTTGGCAGCACTAATGACCATTTGGACTGTCTTACCTATGACATCAAAGACTCCTTTCAATACGAAATCAATAAAGTCCTTTAAGATTCCAACAACATCAAAGAGGATACCAACAAATGCCCCAACAAACTCAAATAATGCTCCAAATAACTCCTTGAAAGGTTGAAATACTTCTCCAAAAACACCACCTACGACTGTAGTTAGCATCTTAAAGTATCTACCAATAGGTCCAAAGATAGGCTCTAAGATAGGACCAATAGTTTTACCTACCCATTCTCCTAGGAATCCACCAATCATATTACCTAGGATCGGTGCTAATGGTCCTAAGAAGGGTGCAACTGCAGTTAACGCTGCAGCACCAGCAATACCACCTACTGCTTGTCCAACACCTGCCCCTACTGCAGTACCTGTAGATTCTCCACTAGCAAGACCACCAGCAATACGAGTAACACCACCTAAAACAGCAAAACCACCAGCAACTTTACCAGGATTTGCCTTAGCAAATCGTCCGACTCCTTTAGTAAACTTTTTACCAGCAATTCTTCCTCTCTGCTGGAGCTTTCTTAGGGGACCTTTCTTACCATTATACTGACCCTGCAATCTCCCATCAAGCTCATCCTGATATAGACTGGATTGATATCCTTTGCCTGCACCTTTCGCTCTCTTTGCATCTTGTCGTCTAGCAGACTTTCGCATCTGCTCTACTTCTTCTTTAGTGTAGATGACGCCCGTCTTCTTATCTCTATATCCAGTACTTCTTCTTTCAGCAGAGACTTCTCCCTCTACTTCCATCAATGCATTTTTATCAAAAATACCTCTAACAAAGTTGATGTCCTGCATCAACTTCCATGGCATTATGACATATGATGCTAATTTTAATGCAGCAATGCCACCAAATAATTGAAGTGCTCCAAAAAGAAATCTAAAACCTCTTGCAACAATATTTTCATTAATGCCGTTTGCACTATGATCACCAAATAGATTGGTGAGTCCATTCATCACTGTGCCAATACCAAAGAAAGCAATGTTTTTGGCAAACTTGCCAATAGCAAACATTAATTTGAATAGTTTTACTACCTGATCTGGATTCTTCTCCATGAAGTCCAAAACACCAAATATAATAAAATATTTGACAATCGTCCCTAGGATACCTCCAATTGCACGAAAAAATCCCTGGATTGGTTTCTTAATCGTATCTAATCTTTTCTTCTCGTCTTTCTTTGCATCCTTAATGCCTGCTTCAGCATCGTTTTCTGCTTTATTTCTTTTCTTTTTCCCAAATAGTTTCGTTTGAAATTTCTTTAGTTTATCGGCAAATGTTTCTTTTCTTTTCTCCTCATCCTCAATTACTTTTATCTTCCGCCCATATTGATCCCTAAGGAATTCTCTTTCAAACTCAATAAGTTTTCTACTTTGCTCTAAATTGGTCCCAACACCGTACAATGTCGTGCCAAGACGATTGACGCCTTTACGAATTCCGTTAAAATTAGTGCCAATGTTTGTCTTGGCACCAAAAGGTTTAATTTTTACGAAACTACGGATAGTAGACATTAGAGAGACATACGATTTTTCTCTTGGGATTGCCGTCTTTCCTCTTCAGCAATGTATGCTAATAGGAGATTCACATATACATCTCTTTCCCACGGCATCATATTCTCCAACTCAGAGAGAGAATACTTATGATGTTGCATCAATGCAAAATTGGTCTTGTAGTAATTTTCAAGACTATCATGCATTAGGGCTACTCGAAAAAACTTGCGAGACCCTCTAGGACGATATCAGACTTCTTTTTAGTTTTAGGATTTTGAATTTCAAGTGTGTAGGACAACTTAGGCATAGTTTCAAAGAACTTTTGAATCTTGACAAATTGATCAGAGTTTAGATTCTCCAAAAAGTCAAGTGCTTCCTGTTTCGTGAAACTGTCATAAATTTCCTCATCATCATATACTTGAGAGATGCATCCAGCAGCAAGTGCGAATACATCATCAATCCCAGGATTATCAGACATATTTTGATTGACAAATACTTCCAAGGAAGGATATTTCATGATCACCCCAACTGTATCATCTAGTTTGATTTTAGTTGTGTGCCCTTCAGGCACAACTACCTCAATCTGATCAAGGGGGATTTGTACAGTTACTTGAGTTTCATCATCATCTGGACAAGTGACTTTAAATTCACTGACCTCACCAACTGCTTTACCTCTAATTTTTAGAAAGATGTACTCGATCTCAAATGTAGAGAGATCTTCAACTTTATTCTTTAGATTTGTGCAGTTTTTGACAATAGTTTTAACTGCCTTGATCATTTCTTTATCGTTTTGTGACTCCATCGCGAGATAGAGAAGTTTCTCTTCTTTTACAAGAAAAGGACGATAAGCAACTTTTGTATCCGAAAGAGGCAGAGTCAATTCGTATTCAGGAATTGCAAGCTTTGGTAAAGGCATAATACACCATGATTATTGTAAGTATTTAGATGCCAAACTGAGCAACATCTACTTGCTCTTGTGAATATCCAAGTGTAGTTGCAGCAAAATCGAAAGTATTGATTACTTTATCATTACCAGTATTTGTGAATGGCATGACACCATCACCCACAGTATCAAATCGGTATCTTTCATAATAAAATGAGATATCCAATTTAATTAATGATGTAGGTCCATTATTCAATGTGATAGCAGACATATCAAATGGAAATGCCCCATATAACATCCATGCACCAGTAACACGATTCAATCTAGATCTGGTCTTCTGACCAGATGTGTTTCTACCCTCATATACAACAGGGGATCCCAATTCCCATTTCTTTATAGTGATATTGCTGGTATATTCACTGTAGAATGTAACTCTGTTTTCAGCATCAGATGCTGTAAGATTCATCCATTTTTCAAATAACTGACGATGATATAGACTCTTAGGAAGAAGAAATGAGATCGTCATCTCTGAAAATGATGTATCAGTGGCAAATCGACGCATTGCACCAACACTTCTTATCTGCCCTGTAGTAATTCTTCTACCAGGAATAGTTACATCATCCGCAAGAGCATTAATTGCATCATAGTGTTTTCTAATATTACCAGAAATATCAGGATCTGCTGCTACAATTCCTGGCAAACCAATTTCAACACCATAAAGATTAGATCTAGAGGGCTCTAACTCTCCAGATGTAACCAGATTCATAAAACGGGTAAACCCGTTATCCATACGAAATGACATTAGAGTCTGCTCCAGATAAAGCTACTAGGGACATCAATCATCCTTCCTACCCTTGACATGGTAAATTGCTCAATTGGAAGTGGGGTCATATTATTGAGATCTACACGACTTACTGTTTTAATTTGACGTGCGTTTGACATGAAATATTTATGGTAACAACGCTGAGGAAATGCGTTGCTTCCACTAGACCAACTTTGACAAATAGATTTCCTTACAGAAGGTCTCAAATAATGTATATTTCCACCTGAGAATTGTGCATTAACAGTATCTGTATCCGTAATCAATACCATAGGATACTTATCATAGAAAGGTAGTTTCTCAGTTGATGCAGAATAATTGAATAGAATAATATCACCAACTTCAAATCCACCAGAATAGTCTTCCAGTCCATACATCAATTGCTCTCTATACCAATCTTTAGATTGCTTTTTGCCAGATGCTAAATCTTTAACATCAGTAAAGACGCTCATACCTTTAGTTCCTTTTCTGTGAGTATCATAAATTGCATTTTACGATCAGCACAATATTCTTTTGCCGCTTTCCACTTTGCATCATTTACAGCATAAGTTTTAATCTCTGTCAAATATCGTTTCGTAACTTTTTTCTGTGCTTTTGGTGGAGCACATTGTGCTTTTGGTTTTATCTCTACGATATATTTCAGAGTTTTTCCAGTTCTAGTACGTGCTTTGATATAGAAATCTGGGAAATATCGATGAAAACGATTGTCCACAGGACTCACATATGGAATAACAATAGTTTCACTTCCCCATTCTAGAATATTCTCATTCTTGTCGCACCAAACCATAAACTTTCTTTCCCACAAAGACCTATAAATAATATTTGTAGGATCACCCTTATACTTATTTCTATTTGATGGTCGGAATTTTCCAGAATAACTCATGACTCTTCTTATATACCCTAGGTCTAAACCATATGGGGCTAATTCAACGAATAGTAGATCCGCCATCTCTGAGAGCGCAGCGTATCCTACAGAGGTAATCGATTACCTTAAGTTTAATATCCTCGATCCTATCGATGATACAATCGAGCATACACTATATTTATACTTACCATCCAAATTGAGTGAAACATATACTGCAAAGTATAATGGTGTTGAATTAGGTGCAGTTGGTAATGCTGCTGTCAACGCGGCGAAGGGGGCAATTGATGCTGGTGGTATTGGGGACAGTTTCGCTGCCAATGTGAAGCAGTTTGCTTCTGCAGCAAAACCTGCTCTAGGATACTCTATGGGTGCAGGTATTATTAACCAAGTTGTCCAAAAAACTGGGGGTAGTGGTAGTCTTTCTAGAGATAATCTTTCTGCTCTAACTCAAAAGAAAGTTTTTAACCCCTACGAAGAAACAATTTTCCAAGGAACAACATTTAGAGATCATACTTTTAGTTTTAAAATGGCACCAAAAGATGCCACTGATGTGCAAACTATTGTTAAAATTATCAATACCTTTAGACAATCAATGCTTCCTGGTAAAGATGGTGAGAACTGGTTGACTCTACCTTATAGTTTCCAAATGGAAATTATGAGATATCAAAGTAAAGGTGGTGACGAAATTCTTACCGCACCTGGTGATAAAAAGGGCGTTTTAGCAACGTTGATGAGATTCCCTAATAAAATGGTTATGACTAATATGAGTGTAGATCTATCTCCTGATGGAAACTACTCATCGCTACAGACACGTATTCCTGGAGCTGATCAGACGGTAGATTACGGTCCAGTTTCTTACAATATGACCTTATCATTCCAAGAAACAAAATACCTCACCCGCGAAGATTATCCAAACGTATAATGTCACAATTCTTCTCCTACTTACCTGATGTATTTGTCAGGTCATCAAGTTATCGCAATAATAACGTAGATCCCTACGTTTTAGCGAAAAATATCTTCAGACGAATAAAAATTCGTGAGGATTTGGATGATATTATTTTGGGATTCTCTCAATATACCATCCAAAATAATGAAAGACCTGATCAAATAGCATACGATGTCTATGGTCAGATGGAATATGATTGGGTCATACTACTCACCAATAATATCATCAATATCTATGATGAGTGGCCTATGACTGAGCATGAAATGTATAATTACATGGTCAGAAAATATGGAACATCTCTTGTAGATAGTATACATCATTGGGTCACTCAAGAAGTAAAAACTCCTGGACCTAATGGTAGAATTATTCTTAAAGGTGGTATTCAAGTACCTGAAGACTTCACATATCGTACTTCAACTGGCACACTAGTTCCTAAATCTGAATTAGTGCGTCCAATAAGTAATTATGACTATGAAAGTGAAATTAATAACTACAAGAGAAATATCTATCTCTTGCGACCAGAATTTGTTTCTCAATTTATTGAAGAATTTGAAGAATTAGTGAGTTATCTACCTTCTGTCGAAAACTCTCCTGATAGTGCTGCTAAGAGATCTCCAAATACTGTTAGAGAAGAGTTTATACCAGTCAAACCTACATATCAATCACTGGTGGGTCAAATTTCTTCTATCGACTTTGCTACCGAGCAAGAGTTTACGTCTAGGACTGTTACTCTTGCTGGTGCATCTATTGAGCAAGGTGATGTATTGGCAGATGGATCTACAGTTGCAACAACTAGTAGTAGCGCCAGTGCAGTTACTGAATCTGCAGGTGTCTCTACGGAGGTAGTTACCAATCAATATGGCAGTGCAGGATCTTCATCTGGACAGACAAGTAGCGGATCTAGCAGCAGCAGTAGTGGTGGTTATTAACTAGATACTAACATTCCTTGCTCTTGAAGGAAGTGAAGCGTATCATGCATATTTCCAATATGCTTATATCCTAAAGATACTTGGGGATATGTAGCATTTTCACCAAATTCTGCTTCAAACGATCTTTGAGTAAAGTGATTATTGAGTTTATACTCATGAAAATCACCTCCTAGGGATTTTAGGAGAGATACCATTCTCTCACATTCTTGACTGCCATTCGAGTAGATTACTGCTTGCATGTGTCTTCTTTGTAAGTAATAGTGATTTGATTGTATACTTCATCTCGATTGTCGCTGTTATAAACACGACAACGTTTGATGTCAGCATCTAATATATTTACAACATTACCTAGTTGATGCTCAACTATAAATTTCTTGAAACCCTCATCCATCCAAGATTTATTAGATCCTGGTGTGTTAAAATCATCCATTGTCAATACCTTTAGGAAAGTTTTCAATTTCGGTCAGTTCGTAGTCCCAGTCTTCCATGACTGTGTTGGCAAGGAATCTATCAGATAGCATTTCGAGTTCCTTCTCAGCATACTCTCTGCTCTCTGCTTCTAACCAAACATCAATTACCTTACCAAGTCTCAGTTTCTTGATGTCTAACTCGGACAATCGCTTACAGGCGTCTCTCACGGCGTTGCCTGGTGAGTCATCAACCTGTGATCTCAGACGGATGAATACTAATGCTTTGAACTTCATTTTTAGATTTTATCCAGCATGGTTTACATAAAGAGTTTTCGTATTTGCTCTCGGTAGGGACATAGCATCCAAGTTGAGGACACTGATTCGCTGGAACCATTTTACCACACCTAGAGCATTTTGTCTCCCACATCTTCATAATGTTCTCTCAAGTCTATTTGTTGCTTGATCTGGGAAATCTCTTGGTCTACTATCACCAGCATTATCAGTTCTAGCAGAACCTTCGTTTGCTTTCATAGTATGCTGGAAGTTTGCTCGCTTATACCTCAACCCCAATGGATCGGGCATCCA
>Ga0233438_10003323_pt1 | contig 14972 bp, 8 predicted proteins | sample SI_123_September_FD_182720 | JGI IMG/M metagenome (GOLD analysis project Ga0233438, IMG submission 182720) | Seawater microbial communities from Saanich Inlet, British Columbia, Canada - SI_123_September2016_10_MG | ecosystem: Environmental > Aquatic > Marine > Inlet | place: Canada: British...
TAGCTCTTTTAATTATAATTAAATATTTTCTTAATTATTCAACGATTAATTTATTCAAAGATTTACCCTTTGTTGTATTAGTAATTACTAGGTATACTCCTTTTTCTAAACCTGTTACTGAAAATTGTTTATTTTTTTCAAAAGACCCTTTGTATTCCTTTATTTTTTTTCCTCTTATATCATAAATGATAAGGCTAGAGGCCTCTACTGAAACCTGAAAAGTATTTTTAGAAGGGTTTGGATATAAATAAACAGTATCTTCTAAAAATAATTCTTTAGTACTTAAAGTAGCAGGTTTATTACCGTACACCTTAAATTCTCCAGGATTTAGATTTATTAGAGTATTTGTGTTTGAAACTTCCAATACTTCATCTTCATTTAATAAATCATACCAAGTTCCCGTTTCTTGAAAAACAGGGTTTATATTCTGATTTGTTAAACTAAAATTACCAATAATAGTAACGTGTTGAAGGTCTGGATCAGAAGTATCTGATAGTTGAACTTTCTTTAATCCGTTTGAGTTAGATGCATCAATTGTAAAGTTTGACGTTTTAAAAATATCATACTTTAATTTTAACTGAATTAATTTATTCCAAGTATTATAAATTGATTTTCTATCTGGATTGTCAAAATAATTCCACAAAATAGGTTTGTTTCCTGTTCTTCCATTTTGGTTTATAGAAATATCGTACCCTAATTCACCAAATTGCCATATCATTTTAGGTCCTGGAACAGTAAAGTAGAAAGCACCTACTAATTCCATTCTGTCTAACGCTATGGATGTTGTTTTAATATCATAAGAACCATTACTATTACCTCTTGTAAGAGCAGAGTACATTTGTCTTTCTTCATCATGGCTTTCCATATAACTTACATTAGCAGGTACAGACCATCCTCTGTTTTTATAAGAAATCCAATCAAAATTAGAGGCGCCACCTGAATTGTTAGCAATAGTTGCATTAGTGTAACTACCATGTTGGTTGCCCCAAACCATAATTCCTTTACCTTCTATCTGTTTATAGTTTACCCATTGTGTTTCTTCTGAATTTGCTCCAAGATGTTCAAAAATTACATAAAAGTTAGGATCTATTTCCCATTGATAGTCTGCATATTCTTTAAGTACCTGTATTCTATCTGCTTGTTCATTATTCGTACAACCTTCATTATTTGTGCAATTTTGAGTAAAACCTTTGGTTAAATCCCATCTGAAACCATCAATTTTGTATTCATCAATTAAGTATTGAGTGGTTCTTTTTACATACTCTTTTACCCCTTGTTTTTGGTGATTAAAATCATTAAATACGCTATAACTATGCGTAGCAACTTGGTTAAAGAATGGGCTATCTTCATTAGCTTGTCCTTGATAACCTCCATTATCTGTATTATACATTCTATAAAAAGGATGTTGGCCAGTTGCATGATTGTAAACTACATCTAAGATTACAGCAATACCTCTTCTATGGCATTCATCAACTAATTCTTTAAAAGCGCTTCTAGTTCCATAATATTTGTCTACAGCCATATGAAATGAAGGATTGTAGCCCCAAGATAAGTTCGCGTCAAATTCGTTTATTGGCATAAACTCTATAGCGTTTATTCCTAAACCTTGTAAATAATCAAGTCTTGCCCTTACTGCATCAAAACTATGTAGTTCGTCAAAATCTCGAATAAGAAGCTCGTAAATAACTAAATCTGTTTTTGCAGGTTTTGTAAAATTAGTGTTTTGCCATACATAATCCTCTTCTCCTGTTTTAAAAAATGAAACTGCGTGTGTTGTGTGTTCAGAAGGATAGCTAGGAAGATCAGGATATGTTGTTTCATCGATATACGAATCTTGGTATGGGTCTAAAATTTGTGTAGAGTAGGGGTCTGCAATATTAATTTCTGCATCTACTAAGTATTGGTACATGTGATTTTTCTCAGGATCTAAATTGGTTAATTCTATCCAAAAACGATCTTTTGAGCTATCTTTTTTTAGTAAATAATTGTTATCTATTTCCCAATCATTAAAATCACCAATTACGTGAACAAACTCTTTGTTTGGGGCATGTAAAACTAAAGTAGCTTTTGTTTTATCAGCTGCATTTATGGTTAAACCATCTTTTAAATTGTCAGGAAGACTTGCCTCTGGAACATTAGGTTTTACTACAACACGGAATTCTTTAGTCTGAATATTACCATTATTATTTGCTTCTAAAATAAAATTAGTGTTTTCTGTAAGTGTTGTGTTATAGTTGTAAGAAGTACTATTTATTTGTTGGTCTATAGAAGTACCATTTGCTTTTAAATTAAAATTAGCTGCAAGAGATGCAGTTGCAGAAACCTGAAAACTATTCCCACTATCTATTATAGATGTTGTTGTTGAAGGTGCTGTTAAATTAATTTGAAACTTACCAACATCATATAATTGATCTTGAGATTTTTTATCTCCGTCTCCATTTTTTGCTTTTACTAAAAAACCAATCCTACCAATTCCAGTTCTGTTATAGAAAGTAGTAGGGGTAAAACTTATTGAATAAGTTTCATCGCCATTATCTGTTAGTTTTTGAGTTTCATTTGAATTTGTCCAGCTCCCATTAGTTGGAGAATCTGCAATGTTTTCAAAATTTGAGTCGAAAGACCATGCCCATAAGTAAATATCAGAAACACCCCAAGTAGAAATATCTATATTAGAAACAGTTATTGTAATTTCTTCATCTTCATTAAAAGTAGATGGAGTTATATTAAAAGTAACGTTTTGTTGTTGACCTAAAATATAAGTTGAAATAAATAAAAAGAGGAAAAAAATATTTTTTTTCATAAAAAAAACCTTTTTAAACAATAAGAGCTATCTTTTAGGATAGCTCTTATACCAATTATCTATAAAATTAATTCTTGGTATACGTAGGTGCATTTGGATCTGAAAAGTCCAATACAAAAGTATAAGTTCCGGCAACTGTATTTAAATTACCTCCATTTGATTTAACAATAAATTTACATTCCACTTACTAAATATAGTTTATAATATTTTATTTTTATTTTATTTTAGTTACGAAAACGGTTTCGTGTTTATAACTTTTTTTATCAGAAAATCATTAGATTAGCAATAAATAAATTAAGATATTATTTTTTTAATAAATAATGAAGCGAAAAATTACAATAAAGACAATTGCTAAGGAATTAGGTGTTAGTTCCTCTACCGTTTCTAAGGCTTTAAAGGATAGTCATGAAATAGGTAAAGAAACAAAAGAAAGAATTCAAGCTTACGCAGATCATTATAATTACAAACCTAATCACTTGGCTTTGCAATTAAGGAATCAGAAAACAAAAGTGATTGGAGTTATTTTGCCTAAAATTGTGCATCATTTTTTTTCAACGGTTATTAGTGGTATAGAGGATGGAGCCAATAAAAAAGGCTATAATATCATGGTTTGTTTCTCTAATGAGTCTTACAAAAAAGAAGTTGAAACTTTAAAAGTACTATCTAATGGAAGTGTAGACGGTATAATAATGTCTATTGCTAGAGAAACACTTGAAAATAAAGATTTTAATCATTTTAAAGGTATTGTATCTGAGGAAATTCCGTTTGTTTTATTCGATAGGGTTGTAGATGATGTTTTGTGTGATAAAGTAGTTGTAGATGATGTTGGTGCAGGGTATAAGGCAACAAAACATTTATTAGAGAATGGACGTAAAAATATTGCATTAATCACCACTCCAAAGCATGTAAACGTTGGTGCGTTAAGAAGGCAAGGGTATGAAAAAGCCTTAATAGAGCACTATATAAAAACAGATAATGACTTAATTGTAGAAATAGATGAAACAAAAGATATTACCTTTCAAATAGAAAAGGTCTTTAAGAAAGATATAGATGGTGTTTTTGCAGTAAATGAAATATATGCTGCGAAATCTATGAAAATTGCTAAAGAGCAAGGGAAAGTGATTCCAGACGATATTTCTATTATTGGTTTTACAGATGGTTTAATCTCTGAATACTCCTCTCCTTCTATTACTACTATTGCACAACATGGTTTTACTATGGGACAACAAGCGGTAGACTTATTGATACAAAGAATAGAAAATGATACGGCAAATTTTAAACCTAAGAAAATTGTGATTTCTAGTAATTTAAAGCTTAGAGAGTCTACAAAATCCTTGTAGTATACTTCCTTACCTACGAAAACGTCGTCGTAAATTAATAATTTGTTTTTTAAGATCTAATTAAAAAAATATATATTTGTTTTTTTAAAATTTATCAATAAATTTCATTCCACACTTTAATGAATTGATAAGTCTAAAAACTTATCGTAACTAAACCTAATTATTACGATAATGAAAAAGCATAAATTAAGCTTCTGGCAAATCTGGAACATGAGTTTTGGATTTCTAGGTATACAATTTGGATTCGCCCTTCAAGGCGGGTTTATGTCAAGAATTTTTCAAACATTAGGAGCCGGTAAAGAAGATATTCCTCTTCTTTGGATTGCTGCTCCTCTAACAGGATTGCTTGTACAACCTATTATTGGTTATATGAGCGACCGGACTTGGAGTGTGAAATGGGGAAGAAGAAGGCCTTACTTTTTAGTAGGGGCAATCTTAAGTTCTATAGCTTTGTTTTTTGTGCCAAACTCTCCTGCATTATGGGTTGCTGTTGGTTTTTTATGGATTTTAGATGCGTCTATTAATATTTCTATGGAACCTTTTCGGGCGCTTGTAGCAGACAAATTACCAGAATCTCAAAGATCTTATGGGTTTGTTGTACAAACATTAATTATTGGAATTGGTACTTGGGTAGCCAGTAACTTACCTTGGATGGTTTCTCAGTTTGGTGTCTCTAATGAAGCTGCATCTGGAGTGGTACCAATGTCTGTAAAAGTTGCTTTTGCTATTGGTGCTTTTGTTTTTTTAGCGAGTATATTATTTACTGTTTTTACTACAGATGAATATCCGCCAGAGGACATGGAAGCGTTTGAAAAAGAAAAAGCACAGAAAAATAACTTCATCTCAGATATTATTAACAATATTGGAAGCATGCCTTTAACAATGAAAAAGTTAGGGATTATTCAGTTTTTTTCTTGGTTTGCATTTTTTACAATGTGGTCTATGGCAAACCCTGCGTTAACAGAGCATGTTTTTAACACACCAGCCCCTTTAGAAAGTGCATTCAATATGTTGGATTCTTTACAAGTAGTATCTTTTAATGAAGCGAATACAAAGTTTCAGGAATCTTCCAATTTAGTAGGTTCTGCAATGGGAATTTACGGCTTGTCTTCTATGGCTTTTGCATTGTTATTGGTCTTATACACTTCAAAACGAAAAATAAACAGAAAGTACGTTCATTTATCTTCTTTAGTATTGGGAGGTGTTGGTTTTTTGTATATGAATTATGCAACACCAGAAACCTTAAAATACTCATTCATATTAATAGGTATTGCTTGGGGTAGTATTTTATCTATGCCTTATGCCATGTTGTCTAGTTCTGTAGATCCAAAGAAAATGGGAGTAATTATGGGTATTTTTAATATGTTTATTGTAATACCTCAAATTGTAGCAGCTTTAAATGGTATCAATTTTATATCAGGTTTATTAGGGGAAGAAGCAATACATGCAATGACGGTTGCAGGTATTAGTTTAGTAATTGCAGGTCTGTCTAATTTATTAATTACCAATAAAGACGCAATTAGTTATCAAGAAGAAATTTAAAAGTGAAAATGAAAAAAGGATTTATATTCGATTTAGACGGTGTTATCGTAGATACTGCCAAATATCATTATTTAGCTTGGAAAAAGTTAGCCAATCAATTAGGTTTTGAATTTACAGAAGCACAAAATGAATTGTTCAAGGGTGTAAGTAGAAAACGCTGTTTAGAAATTTTATTAGAAATCGGTAATAGAAAAGCAAGTCAAGAAGAGTTTGATACTTGGATGATTGAAAAAAATATTGATTATTTAAAGTACATAGAAAATATGGATGCCTCTGAAATTTTACCAGATGTACCAAAAGTATTAGAATACTTAAATCAAAATAACATACCAATTGCATTAGGTTCTGCAAGTAAGAATGCAAGACCAATTTTAGAAAAAGTAGGTTTATTACCTTATTTTGACGCAATTGTAGATGGTAATAACGTTACCAAAGCAAAACCAGATCCAGAAGTGTTTTTATTAGCTGCAACTCAATTAAATGTTAAGTCAGAAGATTGTGTGGTTTTCGAAGATGCAGTAGCAGGTGTGCAAGCAGCAAACACAGCTAAAATGATTAGTATTGGTATAGGAGAAAAAAATGTGCTAAATGAAGCACGACATAATTTCAACGATTTTACAGAAATCAGTATTGAATTTATAAAAAAATTAATAAAAGAATAAAAGATTTTAGGAGTTTGACAATTTTAATAACACAAGCTCTTAAGTTTTAAAAATAAAGAAAATGAATCAAGATTATATACAGCCAAATACATGGTCTATTCTTGAAGAAGGATTTAATGCAGAAAGAGTAAAATCTTCAGAAAGCTTATTCAGTATAGGAAATGGAGCGATGGGGCAGCGTGCAAATTTCGAAGAAAAATATTCAGGCCCAACTTTTCAAGGAAGTTATATTGCAGGAGTTTATTACCCAGATAAAACCAGAGTTGGTTGGTGGAAAAATGGATATCCAGAATATTTTGCCAAAGTATTAAACGCACCAAATTGGATTGGAATCAATGTTAAAATTAACAATGAAGAATTAGATTTACACACTTGTAAATCTGTCTCAAAATTTAAGCGTGAACTAAACATGCAAGAAGGTTGGTTAGCTAGAAGTTTTGAAGCTGAATTGCAAAATGGAATAAAAATTAAGGTTGATGCAAAACGTTTTCTAAGTTTAGATTTAGATGAGGTTGGTGTAATAAATTATAATGTAACACCTTTGAATTCAGGCGCTAAAATAACCTATACGCCTTATTTAGATGGAAGTATTACTAATGAAGATACCAATTGGGATGACCAATTTTGGGATGTTTTAAACGTAACTCAAAACAATCAACAATCTTTCATAGAAGCAAAAACGATGAAAACTGAATTTCATACGTGTACTTTTATGCAATCTATATTATTCATCAACCAAGAAAAAATTTTAATTGATTGTGATAATGAGAAAACAGAAAAAACAGCATTATGTAATTATCAACAAGAGTTAAAGAAAAATGAAACCTATACTATTCATAAGTTTGGTGGTTATGTAGTTGATAGAAATCACGATAAAAATGCATTAGTAGCCGCTGCAAAAGAAGCTTTAGATAAAGCTGTGAGTTTTGGTTTTGATGCAATGTTAGAAATTCAGAAAAACTCTTGGGCACAAATATGGCATACATCAGATATTACCATAGAAGGTGATGTAAAAGCACAACAAGGAATCCGTTTTAACATTTTTCAATTAAATCAAACTTATTTAGGTACAGATGCTTCTTTAAACATTGGCCCTAAAGGATTTACAGGAGAGAAATATGGAGGAAGTACGTATTGGGATACAGAAGCATATTGTATTCCTTTTTACATGGCAACTAAAGATCAGTCAGTAGCAAGAACTTTATTGGAGTATAGATATAATCAATTAGATAAAGCCATTGAAAATGCAGAGAAATTAGGTTTTACTAATGGAGCTGCATTATATCCTATGGTTACTATGAATGGTGAAGAATGCCATAATGAATGGGAAATTACTTTTGAAGAAATTCATAGAAATGGAGCAATAGCCTTTGCCATTTATAACTACTTTAGGTACACTAATGATTATTCTTATATTCCAGAAAAAGGTTTAGAAGTTTTAATTGGTATTGCACGTTTTTGGCATCAGAGAGTAAATTTCTCTATGGATAAGAAAAAGTTTGTAATGTTAGGTGTTACTGGTCCTAATGAATATGAGAATAACGTAAATAATAATTGGTATACAAATTACATTGCAAAATGGTGTATAGAGTATGCTTTAGAAAATATAGAAACTGTTAAGATAGATCACATTTCTGATTACATTAGAATTAAAGAGAAAACCAATTTTACAGATGAAGAATTAACTTTATGGAAAAATGTTTCTGATAACATGTATTTTCCTCATTCAGAAAAGCATAATGTGTTTTTACAACAAGATGGTTTCTTGGATAAAGAATTAATTACAGTAGAAGATTTAGATAAAAGTCAAAGACCAATAAATCAAAAATGGAGTTGGGATAGAATCTTACGATCACCATACATTAAGCAAGCAGATACCCTGCAAGGTTTTTATATGTTCGAAGATCATTTTTCTATAGAAGAATTAGAACGTCATTTTGATTTTTATGAGCCATATACAGTCCATGAAAGTTCACTATCACCTTGTGTTCACAGTATTCAAGCTGCAAAGTTAAATAGAATGGATCAAGCTTACACTTTCTATTTAAGAACATCTCGTTTAGATTTAGACGATTATAATCATGAAGTAGAAGAAGGACTGCACATTACTTCTATGGCTGGAACTTGGATGAGTATCGTAGAAGGTTTTGCTGGTATGAGGGTTATTGATAATACACTTTCTTTTGCTCCTAAAATTCCAAAGCAATGGAAATCTTTCTCATTTAAAGTTAACTTTAGAAATCAGGTAATTAAAGTGAATGTGCAACAAGGAGAAACTTTTTTCGAAGTGGAAGGAGATAATGAGATTGAAATTTTAATTAATAAAGGATTAAAAAAAATATCACCAAACAGTTTAAAAAAATCATAAAATTGAATATAAGTTATCATCTCTTTAACTATCTATTAAAATCTATAAAATAATGAAAACTTGTATTTTTTTTATTTTCCTTTTTTTCGTCTTATTTTTCTCATATTCTCAAAATCCAAATAGGATTTATACATCCCATAATGAAGAAGATGGAATTTTTTCAGTAACTACAAATGATGGAATATATAAATTTAAATTTTATACAAATGATATTTTAGAAACCTCATTTATTCCTATTAGTGAAAAAGAATTTCAAAAAAGTCACGCTGTAGTTTTACCACCAAATAGCGTTAAAACAAAGTATCAATACAAAGGAGATACTATTTCTTATTCTAGTAGTTCTGTTGGGATACAGGTAGTTACTAGCCCTTTTCAAATTATCTACAAAGACAAGAAAAATAATGTTATTACTTCAGAAAAAAGAGGCTATTTCAATTCTGTCCATAATCCTTTAGAAATGGTAAAAGGAAACATGAAGTATGATACCACAGAGAAAATTGAATTTAACTTAGCAGAAGATGAGGTTTTGTATGGAGCAGGAGCTAGAGCTTTAGGTATGAATAGAAGAGGTAAAAGATTGCCTTTGTACAACAGAGCTCAATATGGTTATCAATACCATGCAGAACTAATGAATTATACAATGCCACTAGTTATTTCATCAAAAAAATACATGATTCATTTTGATAATGCTCCAATTGGATATTTAGATTTAGACAGTAAAAAAGACAATACTTTAACTTACGAAACTATTTCTGGGCGTAAAACGTATCAAATTATTGTAGGCGATTCTTGGAAGAATCTCATTGAAAATTACACGAATTTAACAGGTAAACAACCTTTGCCTCCAAGATGGGTTTTGGGTAATTTTTCTAGTAGATTTGGTTATCATTCACAAGAAGAAACAGAAAAAACCATTCAGAAATTTAAAGAAGATGATATTCCTGTAGATGCTGTAATCTTAGACTTGTATTGGTTTGGAAAAACCATACAAGGAACTATGGGTAATTTAGAATCCTACAAAGATTCTTTCCCAGATTTAAAAGGCATGATTTCTCGTTTCAAAGAAAAAGGGGTTAAAACAGTTTTAATTACAGAACCATTTGTATTAACTACTTCAACAAAATGGAAAGAAGCGAGTCAAAAACAAGTTTTAGCTAAAGATACTTTAGGTAATTCAGCCAAATACGATTTTTACTTTGGTAATACAGGTATAATTGATTTATATAAAAAAGAAGGTAGAGATTGGTTTTGGAACATTTATAAGAACATTTACAATTTAGGAGTAAAAGGTATTTGGGGCGATTTGGGTGAGCCAGAAGTTTTACCATCTTGGGTTCGTTTTGGAGCCAATAAAAAAGCAGATGAAATACACAATATATATGGCCATGATTGGGCAAAACTAATTTTTGAAAGATATCAGAAAGATTATCCAAATGAAAGGCCATTTATTTTAATGCGTGCAGGTTCTTCAGGTTCTCAACGTTTTGGAATGATTCCTTGGTCTGGAGATGTAAGTAGAAGTTGGGGAGGTTTACAATCCCAGCCAGAAATCGCATTACAAATGGGGATTCAAGGTTTAGGTTATATGCATTCTGATTTAGGCGGATTTGCAGGTGCAAATTTAGATGATAACTTATATGTACGCTGGTTGCAATATGGTGTTTTTCAGCCAATTTTTAGACCACATGCTCAAGAAGATGTACCAAGTGAGCCAGTTTTTAGAAGTGAGTATGCTAAAAAACACGCAAAAAAAGCCATTGAATTACGATATAAAATGTTGCCTTATAATTATAATTTAGCTTTTGAAAATAATCAAAAAGGGACACCTTTAATGCGTCCGATTTTCTTTGAAGATGACGCTATTAATTTAATAACAAATTCTACCACATATTTATGGGGAAAAGATTTTTTAATTACACCTATTTTAAGAGACTCTGTAAAATTCAAAAAAATATATTTCCCAAAAACTGCAAATTGGTTTAATTTTTATTTTGATGAAGATAAAGTTAAAGGAGGTCAAACTAAAACTTTAAAGGTCAAAACAAAAGCGATCCCTACTTATGTAAGAGGTGGGGTTGTAATTCCGCTAACAAAGTTAGTGCAAACTACAGATGTATATAAAGGCAATAATTTAGAGCTACACTATTGGTATGATGCTGAGGTAAAGGAGTCTGAAAGAACAATCTATAATGATGATGGTTTAACCTCTAAAGCGTTTGAAAAAGAACAATATGAGTTGTTAGAGTTTGAAGTTGAATTGAATAGAAGATACATTGAGATTGACTTGGAAGCTAAGTTTGGCAAAAATTGGAATGCCCAAGAAAAAGAAGTAGAACTTGTATTACACAACATTAATTGGAACCCTAAAAAAGTAAAAGTAAATCGTAAAAGAAGAAGTGTTTCAGTAGATGATAATCAACTACGAATTGCTATAAAATGGAATTCCAAAAACGAAATGAAAATTAAAATACCATTAAAATAAATTATAAAACTTATCAGTTCTATTGATTTTGAGGTATAAAAAAATGTGTCAAAAACTATTCTTAACTTATTTTAATTACAAAAAAAATGAAATTAATAAACGTTTTAAGTTTTTCAATATTCCTATCATTTTTAATTGGCTGTACCCCCAATGAAAAGGAAAATAAAAGAAAATTACAAGAGCCTTCTACAAAAAAAACAGTTGTTTATCAGGTATTCACAAGATTGTTTGGTAATACAAATGCCAATAACAAACCTTGGGGTACTATTGAAGAAAATGGAGTAGGGAAGTTTAATGACTTTACAGACAAAGCACTTTCAGAAATTAAAGATTTAGGGGTTACACATATTTGGTATACAGGTGTTCCTCATCATGGAGTAATTACAGATTATTCTAAATATGGAATTTCAAATGATGATCCAGATGTTTTTAAAGGTAGAGCAGGTTCCCCTTATGCAGTTAAAGATTACTACAATGTAAATCCAGATTTAGCAGAAAATGTAGCAAATAGGTTAGAGGAGTTTGAAGCTTTGCTAGAAAGATCTCATAAAGCAAATTTAAAAGTAATTATAGACATTGTACCTAATCATATAGCACGTAATTATAAAAGTTTAAGCAATCCAAAAGGTGTAAAAGATTTTGGAGCAGATGATGATACATCTTTGGAATACAGTTTAAATAATAACTTTTACTATGTGCCTAATAAAGCATTTGAAGTTCCAGATTTTATAAATGATTATAAACCTTTAGGAGGTGATAAAAATGCCTTGAGTGATGGTAAGTTTGATGAAAATCCAGCAAAATGGACAGGTAATGGAGCTAGAACTCCAAAACCAAGCTTTTATGATTGGTATGAAACTGTAAAGGTAAACTATGGTGTTACTCCAGAAGGTAAAAAGGAGTTTGATGAATTACCAATTGGTTTTGAAAATGAAGATTATCAAAAGCATTTTGAATTTTGGCAAGATAAAAATGTTCCAGATTCTTGGGTTAAATTTAGAGATATTGCTTTGTATTGGACAGATAAAGGGATAGATGGTTTTCGTTTTGATATGGCAGAAATGGTTCCTGTAGAATTCTGGAGTTATATGAACTCAGCTATTAAAACTAAAAATCCAGAGGCTTATTTGTTGGCAGAAGTATATCAACCATATTTATATAGAGACTATATCCAAAAAGGTAAAATGGATTATTTATATGACAAAGTACAATTGTATGATACCATAAAACACATCATGCAAGGTCATGGATTAACAGATAATATTCCTCAAATTCAAGAAGATTTAAAAGATATAGAACATCATATGTTACATTTTTTAGAAAATCATGATGAACAAAGAATTGCAAGTCCAGAGTTTGCAGGTAATGCTTTAAAAGCGAAACCGGCTATGGTTGTTTCTGCAACAATTTCAACCTCTCCAACGATGATTTATTTTGGGCAAGAATTAGGAGAAGACGGTTCTGAAACTGCAGGTTTTGGAGCACCATCAAGAACTTCAATATTCGATTATATTGGAGTTCCAGCATTACAAAGGTGGGTAAACGACAAAAAGTTTGATGGAGGAAAATCTACTAAAGAAGAATTAGCTTTAAGAGATTTTTACAAACGCTTGCTAAACTTTACCATAAATAGTGATGCTTTAATGGGTGAGTATCTAGATATTCATCAATTTAATAGAGAGAATACTGAATGGTATAATGATAAAGTACTTTCTTTTGTTCGTTACAAAGGTGATGAAAAGCTAATAATAATATCCAATTTTAATGCAGATAATACTTATGGATTTGAGTTAGGGATACCAAATAATATTGTTGATGCATGGGGTTTATTTAAAGGCGAATATCAGATGCAAGATCAACTTTATAAAGAGTATACATCTTTATTAAAAGTTTCTGAGAATGAAGCTAGAGTTAGAGTAGATTTAAAACCTTTACAATCATTTATTTTAAAAGTAAAATCTAATAAATAATTATTTTATGAAAAAAATCATATTCATATTTGGTCTATTCTTTTTCCTTAGTTGTCAAGAAAAATCAGAATCAAAAACTATAGAAAAGTCAAAAACTAAAGAGTTTGTTTGGGAAGGAGCGAACGTTTACTTCTTGCTAGCAGATCGTTTTAATAATGGTGATACATCTAATGACGTAAATTTTGATAGAACAGCAGATACAGGGAAATTACGGGGTTTTGAAGGTGGAGACATTAAAGGTATTACACAAAAAATAAACGAAGGTTATTTTACAGAATTAGGAATTAATGCAATTTGGATGACTCCTGTTGTTGAGCAAATTCATGGTAGTACAGATGAAGGTACAGGAATGTCTTATGGTTATCATGGTTATTGGGCTAAAGATTGGACTAGAATAGACCCTAATTATGGAACTCCAGAAGAACTTAAAGAATTGGTAGATTTAGCACATAAAAACGGAATTAGAATACTTTTAGATGCAGTTATTAATCATACAGGGCCTGTAACAGAAAAAGATGCTGTTTGGCCTTCAAGTTGGGTAAGAACAGAGCCTCAATGTGAGTATAGTAATTATGAAAACACCATTACCTGTACTTTGGTTGAAAATCTACCAGATATAAGAACTGAAAGTAATGAAAGTGTTGAGCTTCCACCTCAATTAGTTGCAAAATGGAAAGCTGAAGGCAGATATGAGCAAGAAGTAAAAGAGTTAGATGCATATTTTAAAAGAACAGGTCATCCAAGAGCGCCTCGTTTTTATATTATGAAATGGCTAACAGATTATATTACCGAATTTGGTATAGATGGTTATAGAGTAGATACTGTAAAACATACTGAAGAATTTGTTTGGCAAGAATTTAAGCAAGAATGTGATTTTGCCTTTAATGAATACAAAAAAAATAATCCAGATAAAGTATTAGATGAAAATAATTTTTATTTGGTAGGTGAGGTGTACAATTATGCAATTTCACACAGTACGGCTTTTAATTTTGGTGATAAAAAAGTAAATTATTTTGATAACGCTTTTAACAGTTTAATCAATTTTGAAATTAAGTGGAATTCAAAACAAATGAAAGCGAATGCTGTTTTTCAAAAATATGATTCTTTATTAAATACAAGTTTAAAAGGTTATGGAGTACTGAATTACATGACATCTCATGATGATGGTCAGCCATTTGATAAAGAACGCACACAACCATTTAAAACAGCAAATATGTTGTTGTTAACTCCAGGAACTTCGCAAGTTTATTACGGAGATGAATCTGCAAGAGATTTAACAGTAGCGGGTACAATTGGAGATGCAACTTTGCGTTCTTTTATGAATTGGGATGCTATTTCTGAAAACACAACGACTAAACAAATTTTAAATCATTGGCAGAAATTAGGTCAGTTCAGGGCAAATCATATGGCTATTGGAGCAGGTAGGCACAAAATGATTTCTAATAATAATGGATTAATTTTTTCAAGAACAAGAAATGAAGATAAAGTGCTAATTGGTTTAAACCTTACAGAAAAGAATTATAGCATTGATGTGTCGGAAATGTATGAAAATGGAGATGAAATAAGAGACACTTATTCTAATAAGCTTTTTAAAGTAAATAATGGGACTCTAAATGTAATCACAGAAAATGAAATTTTTCTTTTAGAAAGGATATAAAACGAAATACATTAACTAAAAAAACGACTTTCTATAATTTTATAGAGAGTCGCTTTTTTTATATCTAATAATATTTTAATTTTTCCCTACTCTATTAAATTCTCTAATCATAAAATACGCCCACAAAATAACGCAAATTCCTACAAAAAGT
>Ga0233438_10003340_pt1 | contig 14937 bp, 14 predicted proteins | sample SI_123_September_FD_182720 | JGI IMG/M metagenome (GOLD analysis project Ga0233438, IMG submission 182720) | Seawater microbial communities from Saanich Inlet, British Columbia, Canada - SI_123_September2016_10_MG | ecosystem: Environmental > Aquatic > Marine > Inlet | place: Canada: British...
TCCAATTTGGAATCAATGTGGTAAATTGGGTTTCCCGGTATTAATTCATTCTGCTGAACCCGCCTCTTTTTGGAAACCTAAAGACAAGTACAATGAACGTTGGCTCGAATTAAAACAAAAACCAAGCCGTTATCGAGATCCAGAAAAAATCCCTTCTTTTGAGTCAATTATTGCAGAACAACATGATGTATTCAGGAAACACCCCAACACTATCTTCATCAATGCTCATATGGGTTGGATGGCAAATGATTTGAAGCGTTTAGCAACTCATTTAGATACCTATCCAAATGTTGTAACTGAAATCGGAGCTGTCCTTGCCGAGTTAGGAAGGCAACCCCGACAAGCTCGTAAATTCATGATTGAATATCAAGATAGAATTTTGTTTGGAAAAGACAGTTACAAGGTTTCTGAATACTACGCTTATTTTAGAGTTTTAGAGACTGATGACGAGTACTTTGATTATTATCGTAAAAGGCATGCACATTGGAAAATGTATGGGTTAGCCCTACCCGATTCGGTACTTCAAAAGCTTTACTATAAAAATGCTTTACGCATACTTCCTGTTATTGATAAAAACTTATTCCCTAAACCATGATTATTGTAAACACTCCCACCGTACCCAATAAAGAAATCACAGAAGTCCATGGAATTGCACGTGGAAGTACCGTTAGAGCCCGAAATGTTGGTAGGGATATATTTGCAGGCCTCAAAAATATTATCGGAGGCGAGATCAGTGAATACACCAAATTGCAGGCTGATTCACGTGATCAGGCACTACAACGCTTAGAACAAGACGCCTCTAGATTGGGAGCTAATGCTGTGGTCAACCTTCGTTTTACAACAACTATGGTTATGCAGGGATGTTCTGAAATGCTTGCCTATGGAACCGCTGTTACCGTCAAGTAACAAAAGGATATTTCAACTCTCTTCATTGTTGATAGAAATTATATTAAAATAATTATAATATAACTTATTCGTTGCGTTCACAATAAACGATGTAGTAGCGTGGGTAAAAATACCTTAGCAAAGGGCGAACCCCTATTTTATTTTGATCTGGGGATGTCCAAAATTCAGAATCTTTGATTTTCCAGCCTGTTTTTTCCAATAAAAATTGAAACTGCTTGGGTTCAAATTCATGATAATGCTTATCCCAGTCATCACTTTCGTTCCAGTAAGCTCTGGCAAACCATAATTTTAAGGGTATTGAAGCAATGAGTTTATTGCATTTCAATTCTTTTAAAATATTGTAGGGTGCTAACAAATGTTCAAAAATCTCGAAAGCAGTCACACAATTGGAAGTTGTTTGTGCAATTTTTTTAAAATCATCGTCCAAATTCTCTCCTTGAGTATTAGAAACCGAGTAACCTGCTGCTTTCAGCTGAGGTGTAAAAGGGTTTTCTGTTCCTAAATCCAAAAGCTTACTTCCTGGATCTAGATGTTTACCCATAAAGGCTAAAGTTTTGTTGTAACGTTTCTGATGTACTTTTGTAATCCCCACTTATTCTTTTGTTTTACCGATAAAAACATTAACGCCTTTGGGAATTGGATTACCACTTGAACGTCTAAAACTAACAATTTGACCGCTGTGATAGATAAAATCCGATAGGGGGCCGTTTATTAAGTTCCAAAGTGGAAATACAGACTGCTTCCCTCCTCTTTCAAACATAACCTTAAAGGCGTTGAGTTCTTCTGGAGACTTTCCCTCAAAAACATTTGCTGCATCTTCTAAATGATGAAGCGTCTCCGATCGAAGTTTTAACCAATCTTTTGAGGTGATTTCTAGAGGACTAATAATCGCCTTGTTCAGGGCAGTGTTTTTAATCATTACGGAAAGCTCATAAATATGCTCTAAGGTCTCAAAAGTGGATTTTCCACTGTCCGATGGTTTAAATGAAAGATCAGTGTCAGTAAGCCCCTCTGTTGCCCAATAATAGCGGTAGCCCGCCCCTTCGATCATCCGAATAATAAGATTGCCTGCCTCATAGTTAGATGCTGCCTCTGGGATTGTTTTGAAAGGGATTTCCTTGGAGTTGTTTTCTTGTGCCATAACCAAAGTGTTGATGAAAAGAAAAAGTAGGATTAGATTTCTCATTTAATTATTTTTATTCCTCTAAAATAGTATTTTAGCATCAATAAAGCTTTTTATATGTCAAAGAAATTAAACAGCCTGGCCGATTTAGCCAACCTAAAATTTGATGATCTGGCACCTGAACCAGAGCCGCAACAAAACGAAGAAATTCCTTTTGTAAAGCAACAGCTTGAAGCACACTTTAGTAACAAAGGAAGAGCTGGGAAAACAGTTACCGTGATCAAGGACTTTGTTGGTGACGAATCCGATTTAAAACAACTAGGGAAAACCCTAAAAAAAGCGGTTGGAGTTGGCGGAAGCATCAAAAACGGTGAAATCATAATACAAGGAAACTACAGAGACCAACTTATTAAAATCCTTATGGATATGGGACATAGCGTAAAGCGAATTGGAGGATAAAACCTCCTACCAATCGATCGTCTTTTTTCCCTTGATTTTTAGATATTCGTTGCACTTACTGAAATGCTTATTTCCAAACCAATGACCTCGATTAGCACTTAAAGGAGAAGGATGTCCTGTATTTAAAATCAAATGTTTAGATTTATCAATCAGTTTAATTTTATTTTTCGCAAAACTTCCCCAAAACAAAAAAACAATAGATTTACATTCGGTTGAAATTTGACGAATAACCTCATCAGTAAATATTTCCCAACCTTGCTTTTGGTGGCTACCTGCTTCTCCTTGCCTCACAGTCAAGGTGGCATTGAGCAATAAAACACCCTGTTTTGCCCAACGTTCTAAATTTCCACTTTCTGGGTAATCATGTTTAAGATCAGCTTCTATTTCCTTAAAAATATTAACCAAAGATGGGGGGTGTTTCATTCCCTCGGGTACAGAAAAACAAAGTCCGTGAGCTTGACCTTCACCATGATAAGGGTCTTGACCCAACAAAACAACCTTTAATTGATCAAAATCACTGTAATCAAAGGCTGCAAAAATCTTATCTGGTTCCGGATAGCACCGATTTTGATTGTACTCTCGATTTACAAAACCTATCAATTCCTTGAAGTAAATCTGTTCTTTAGTTTTTCCAATAATTTTTTCCCAACCCTGAGGTATCCTATCCAGCATGAAATTGTGTATTTTTACATTGCTAAAATATGAAAATACCTGAGAAAGCACTTAGCGACCTAGAATTTACTGATGTTCTTGAACAACTCTCCCAGCTTGCAATCACTGCCTTGGGCAAAGAAGCTTGTGCCAATATGCTTCCTGTTGAAAATAAAGAAGAATTGGTCCTTCAACTCAATTCAGTTTCTGAATTCACATCGTCTTTTGATAACGAAAATCGGATACCTAACCACGGATTCGACGACTTATCGTTAGAAATCAACCTTTTAAAAATTGAAAACTCAGTTCTTGAATTAGAGGGTTTTAGACGAATAGCAAGTACTTCTGAGACCATCAATACGCTTTTGAAATTTTTTAAAAAATTCAAAGAATACTACCCGAAAATCGATTCTCAGGGATCCGAAATTGAGATCACCAAAGAGCTCATAAGCTCAATAAAAAATGTGATTGATCGATTTGGAGAGGTTCGAAACGATGCCTCGCCAGAACTCTATCAAATTCGAAATAAAATCCAAAGTGTACGCTCAAAAATCGGTCAAAGCTTTCAACGAGCTTTAAGTCAATACATCACAGTTGATTACTTGGATGATATCAAAGAATCTGTTGTTGATAACCGTCGTGTTCTGGCTGTAAAAGCAATGTACAGACGAAAAGTCAAGGGAGCTATTATGGGAAGTTCCAAAACTGGGAGCATTGTTTATGTAGAGCCTGATATTACGTTACAACACAACCGAGAACTCAACAACCTTCAATTTGAGGAAACTGATGAAATTAAACGTATTTTATTACAACTAACTCAGTTTTTACAACCCTATCGTTCATTACTCATAGCTTACCAAGACTATTTAACATTAATCGACAGCTACTACGCACGCGCCAAATATGCTGAAAAGACAAATAGTATTTTACCCAAAATCAACACCAACAGAGAGCTTTGTTTGGTAAAAGCCTACCACCCCCTACTCTACTTGTCGAATAAGTTGGAGGGTAAAACAACTTATCCTCAAGACATCACATTAAAAAAAGAACAGCGAATAATTGTTATTTCTGGACCAAATGCCGGAGGAAAAAGCATAACCCTAAAAACGGTTGGTTTGTTGCAACTTATGCTACAAACAGGGATACTGATTCCAGTTCATGAACAAAGTACCGTTTGCTTTTTTGATCAAATCATAACGGATATTGGTGATAACCAATCCATTGAAAACCATTTAAGTACCTATTCCTATCGGTTAAAAAACATGAAGTACTTTATCCGGAAGTGCAATAAAAACACCCTCTTTTTGATTGATGAGTTTGGAACTGGATCAGATCCTGAATTGGGAGGAGCTTTGGCCGAATCTTTTTTGGAGGAGTTCTACAACCGTGAAGCCTGCGGAATCATAACTACCCACTACTCTAATCTCAAAGTGCTGGCAAATGAACTTCCGAACATGTCCAATGCAAACATGCAGTTTGACAATAAAACCCTTGAACCAATTTTTAATTTGATATTGGGAGAAGCAGGAAGCTCTTTTACCTTTGAGGTTGCTCAAAAAAACGGAATCCCCTTCAGTCTTATCAATCGCGCCAAGAAAAAAATTGAACGCGGAAAAGTACGTTTTGATGCAACCATAGCAAAACTCCAAAAAGAGCGTTCTCAGATGACCAAAACAGGGAAGTCCCTTAGAGAACAAGAAAATAAAGTTATTGAAAAAAATCAAAGGCTTGAACTTTTGAATAAAAAAATTAAAGACAAGCTTATTGGTTATCAAGAACTTTTTGACCACAACCAGCGCATGATTGTCTTGGGAAACAAGGTTAACGATGTTGCTGATCGGTTTTTCGAAAATGGGAAAAAGCGTCCTTTGATCTCTGATCTACTTCGTTTGATTGAATTTGAAAATTCAAAACGTAAAAAAAAATCTGTAGCAGTTAAAAAGAAAGAAAAAGCCGCAAAAGAGAAAGCAAATCAGGAAGCTACAAAAGCTTTGGTTTGTATTCGCAAAGAAAAAAAGAAAAAGAAAAAAGAAGCTCCACAACCTGTTAAAGTAAAAATCAACTTTAAAATAGGTGATCAGGTTCGTTTATTCGACGGGAAAGCCGTTGGTACAATTGATTCGATTGAAAAAGAAAAAGCAATTGTAAATTACGGTATGTTTACCACTCAAATTCGACTTGAAGCTCTTGATTTGGTTCAAGCAATTAAACAAAAAAAATGAATTTAATATTTTGAAAAAAGTTGTTATCCTTTTTGATGGTTCTTGCCTGCTGTGTGACGCATGGGTTAGACGCCTGTGTAATTGGGATAAAAAAGACATTCTGCGTTTTGCAACCTTAGACAGCAATACCGCAAAAGGCTTTTATGAAGAACATAAGTTAGATTCCAACTCAATGGAAACTGTGGTTTTTTGGAAACCCAAAGAAATGTATGCTATTGAGGCTCAGGCTACATTCGAACTATTCAAAACCTTGGGTGGTTTGTGGAATTTAGCTACTGTTTTTAGATTGCTTCCAAACTTTGTTACTCGAAACATCTATCGTTTGATTGCAAGAAATCGCTACAAGTGGTTTGGAAAGTCAGACAATTGCCCTCTTCCCGACCCTAAATATGTCCATAAATTTCTAGACTAGTTATTCCATAGCTTTAGATGATTTAATCCACTCTTATTGGAACTATTACCCAACTTCTTAAACCAAAATTGTACTCATGACAAAAAACCTAACCCATCTAACTTGGATCAAGGTAACACCCACTTGAGGAATTACTGTATCATTATTTGAGTGGAGTGCAGTTAAACACATAAAACTTAAAAAAAACCGAAATTATGGATTACAGAAGTTTGAGGAGATGTTCGAAAGATCATCTCCTTTTTTATTTCTAAAACTTCTAGCTTTAAAGCGTGCCTTTTTTCAATTGTTCGATGGCATAGTTCGCAGCTCGAGCAGAAATTGCCATAAAAGTTAAAGAAGGATTCTGTGTTGAAGTGGATGTCATGCAGGCACCATCAGTCACAAAAACATTTTTACAATGATGCAGCTGATTCCAAGCATTCAACATGGATGTCTTTGGGTCTTTACCCATTCGAACACCTCCCATTTCATGAATGTCGTTACCGGGTGTACGGTTATTGTCTTGGGTTTGAATGTTTACAAAACCTGCTTTGGTGAACATATCGGTGAATTCATCGAAAAAATCTTGCAACATCTTTTCATCGTTATCATCGTAATCGACATCAATATTCAATTGAGGAATTCCCCATTGATCAACTTTTTCTGTATCCAAGCTCACTTGATTACTTTCTTTTGGAATGGTTTCACCCATCATATGGGAATTGACATTCCACAGTCCCGTTTCTTTCGTTCTAAGCAAATTATTCTTTAGATACACTCCAATGTCATCACTTTTAATTTCACGAATGGGTTGTGCTCCAAAGCCAGCAGCATAGCCTCTTAAAAAGTCTGTTTCCTGACGATAAACATTTCTAAATCTAGGGATATAATGTGATGTGGGTTTAGCTCCCTCTGCAGTAAAGTTGGCATGCCCCTCGTGTTGTGCATTAATCACCCCTCTATAGTTATGGAAAGCAATATACTTTCCTAGAACACCACTGTCGTTCCCAAGTCCGTTTGGAAAACGTTTTGATTTTGAGTTAATCAAAATCAAATTTGTATTCAATGTTGCAGCCGTGACAAAAATAACTTTAGCAAAATACTCTGTTGTTTCTTTGGTATTAGCGTCCACCACACGAACACCTACGGCCTTTTGTTTATCCTCATCGTAGAGGACTGAATGTACCACAGAGTTTGGGCGCAGTGTCAAGTTCCCTGTTTTTAACGCCCAAGGAATAATAGTTGAGTTTACATTAAAATAGCCACCTAGTGGGCAACCCCGTTGACAAACTCTACGACTCATACAGACTGCCCTACCCTGTTCGATGAAAATAGGTTTGCTTTCCGTTAAATGTGCACAACGTCCATAGATGACGTGACGGTCATTGTAATGCAATTTCATTTGTTGACTAAAATAATCTTCAACACAATTCGTTTCCCATGGTTTTAAAAAATCGCCATCCGGTAAGATATCCAAACCATCTTTATTTCCACTTACTCCGACAAAACGTTCCACATAAGTGTACCAATCCGCCAAGTCGTTGTACTCAATGGGCCATTCGACGGCAAAACCGTCACGAGCGGGTCCTTCAAAATCATATGTACTCCAACGCTGTACTTGGCGCGCCCACATAATGGACTTACCCCCCACTTGATATCCACGAATCCATTGGAATGGTTTTTTCTGAACGTATCCGTGCTCCTTGTCTTTTACAAAAAAATGCTTTGCATCTTCTCTAAAAGCATAACAACTACTCGCAACAGGATTGTCTGAAATTTCCTTAGCAGTCAATTGACCTCGATGTTTAAACTCCCATGGTTGCATGTTGGTTGTAGGATAATCTTTCAAATGCTCTACATTAGGGCCCCGTTCCAGCAACAAGGTCTTAAACCCTTGTTCACTAAATTCTTTTGCTGCCCATCCTCCTGCCATTCCTGCTCCAATAACAATGGTATCAAATCTGTTTGTGTTTTCTGTCATCATCAATTTATTTTTAAACAGGAATGCAACCGTAGTAGCGGCCAGGCATAAATTCAAAATTCAAATAATCTTTCATGTACTTTTCTGAAGTAGTAAAATGACCTAACGAATGCCTTTTAATCGTATGTACAAAAAAGCTCTTCTCATCACCACAATCAATGGTTTTACCAATACAGGCTAACTGATCTTCAGCAACAAGTTCTTCAAATGAGGTGCCGTAAATTGCAATTACATACTTCCTAAAGGCTTCCATTCCATATAAATAATCTGAAATCTCTTGAGAATCTAAACCATCATTAATCATGGTTAAAATAAAATCTAAACGAGATTCCATTGTTGGAAAACCTTCAGTGTCTTCGGGTAAAATTAAATTAGAAAGCAAATAAATCAAGTTGCGATCGGGTATTGTTATCGGAAGATTACTGAATACCGTAAGTTCTAGTTGATTAGAACAATAGTGGGGCAACATTACGATTCCTCCGCTGACCCATGCTATTTTCTGAAGCGCGCTTCTCCTTTTCATAAAAATGTAGTTGACATTATTAACAACCTTGAAATTATAAAAAAACATTGCTTTACGCACAAAAAAATGATTTAAAAATAAAAAATCTAGAAAAAGCATAAGCATTACACCAATAGAATCAGTTGTGAAAAAGTATTTTAGAAATCCGCACTTTTTCAGCTGCATATGCAATTGAATCGTTTAAAAAATGAATGATATAAAAACCTTAATCACTTGTATACTAACAAGTTAACCCAGAATCTGAGGAAAAATCTACACCTAAAAATCGGGAGCTACGGCAGCTATATTTCTGGGAATTGTTATTTATTAACACTCTTTTTTCCGGTTGAATCTTAGATCTTCACAAATTAAAAGCTGATTTATTTACTCTTACCTATTGATTTTCCGACAAGCATAGACACTGCGGCATCACCTGTAACATTAACTACAGTCCTACACATGTCCAATGGGCGATCGATAGCAAAAATTAGTGCCAATCCAGCTTCTGGTATCCCCGCTTGAGCTAGAACAATAACCAACATTACAATTCCAGCACTCGGAACAGCTGCTGTACCAATTGATGCTAGTGTTGCAGTAAAAACAATCCCAAGCTGTGCACTTAAGCTCAAATCAAGACCAAATGCCTGTGCAATAAAAACTGCTGCTACTCCCTGATAAACAGAAGTTCCATCCATATTGATTGTTGCCCCAATTGGAAGAACAAAACTGGCTACTTCTTCATCTACCTTGAGGTTGTCCTCAACACATTCCATAGTAACTGGAAGGGTTGCAGCACTTGAACTTGTAGAAAATGCCAATAATTGAGCAGGAGCAATTCCTCTCATAAAAAATGAAGTTGATCGTTTGGTAAATACATTTACAATAATGATGTAAACAACAATCATTAGTGATAATCCTAGGATCAAGGTTATGGCGTACATGCCCAAAGCCTGAAAAAGTTCTAAACTAGGAGCTTCTACAACTAGAGCTGCCAAAAGTGCAAATACTCCAAAAGGAGCTGTTTTCATGATCATATCGATCATTTTGAGGATTACATCGTTGAAAGAATCAAAAAATTTCTTTACCGGTTTAGACTTTTTCTTGGGTAACAAAATCATACCAATCCCAAAGAATAAAGCAAAAAATATGATCTGTAACATGTTCTTGTTGCTTGATGCTGCAGCAAATATATTGGAGGGAACTAATTCTACTAAGGGTTGTAATAGCCCTTCTTCTTTTCTTTTAGCCGCAACCTCTTGTTTGGCTTGAGTATCTGTTGCGTATGCCTCAACAAGCTCTTTTCGTGTTTCTACACTTATGGATTTCCCTGGCTGAATAATGTTGACCAATACCAAGCCGATAGTAACAGCCGTTAAGGTGGTTAGTAGGTAGATCGCAATGGTTCTTCCTCCCATAAGAGATAACTTTGAAATGTCTTTTAAATCAGACACCCCTTTGATCAATGATGCAAGGATCAGAGGGATGGCTATCAGTTTTAGTAAATTGATAAAAATTGTCCCAAAAGGCTTGATGAAATCTCCTACAAATTGTGGACCACCGTTAATAATGGACATGATTAATCCAAAAACAATACCGATGAGCATTCCAATTAAAATCTTCCAGTGTAGGGCTAGTTTTTTCATATTTATATTTTATTTGTTGAATAAACTAATTTAAAATCTGCAATAACTAAAGCAGCCATAGCTTCTACAATAGGCACAGCTCTAGGAACTACACATGGGTCATGTCTTCCTTTACCTTCCATAACAACCTTTTGACCCTTATTATCTATTGTTTGCTGAGCCTGCATAACAGTTGCTACAGGTTTAAAGGCGACATTAAAATAAATATCCATTCCATTTGATATTCCTCCTTGAATACCTCCTGAACGATTTGATTGAGTAGTTCCGTCTATATTAAAAGGGTCGTTGTGTTGACTTCCCTTCATTTGAGACCCTGCAAAACCACTACCATACTCAAAGCCTTTAACAGCGTTGATGGACAGCATAGCTTTTCCAAGCTCTGCATGAAGCTTTTCAAAAGCTGGTTCACCTAGCCCAATGGGAACATTTTGAATAACACAAGTAATTACTCCTCCAACTGTGTCTCCTTCTTTCCTAATTTGACGGATATATTCCTCCATTTTTTTTGCCTTTTCAGAATCTGCACAACGAACTGGATTTTGCTCAATAGCACTAAAATCAAGTTCTTGATAAGGTTTTTCTATTTTGAGAGGCCCAACAGCAGAAACAAATGCTGTAAATTTAATGCTGGATAAGTATTGTTTTGCAATAGCACCAGCCACAACTCTACTTGCCGTCTCTCGTGCAGAACTTCTTCCTCCCCCTCGATAATCACGAAAGCCATATTTTTGATCGTAAACATAATCAGCGTGGGAAGGACGATAACTGTCTTTGATATGGCCGTAATCTTTAGACTTTTGGTTCGTGTTATGTATAGCAAAACCAATTGGAGTTCCAGTGGTCTTACCTTCAAAAATTCCTGAATAAAAAACAACTTCATCCGGTTCTTTACGCTGAGTTACTATTGCAGATTGGCCTGGTTTACGCCTATTGAGTTCATGTTGTATGATATCCATATCCAACTCAATTCCTGCTGGGCAACCATCAATTACTCCTCCCAAAGCTGGACCATGAGATTCTCCAAAAGTGGTAACATTAAAAATTTTTCCAAAACTATTTCCTGCCATATTCAATCAAATAAGATTTACAAATATACTATATTAAACACCACTTGAAATCATAAGTAAACTCTATTTTTATTATTATTATCGAAATGAATTAATCTCTAAATTCTTATATTTGCATATGAGAAAAAACCTATTCCTTACTTTATATCTTGTATTTATCCTTGTGAGTTCATGTACCACAATTGAATCCAATAATTTTGTATTAAAAGGTACTACTGATCATGCTGATGGAAAAAGTATTTATCGGATAAAAGCAGGGCCAAATGGTCAACCTATAACTATTGATTCCACAAAAGTGGTTAATGGCAGCTTTGAACTAAAAGGACTTGTGGATCAAGTTGATGTTAATTTTATTTTTTTAGAAGAACTCGATGGAAATATTCCCTTTGTCATTGAAGAAGGTTTGATTGAAACTCAAATTTTTAAAGACAGTATAAATGTCTCTATAGTTGGTGGAACTCCATCGAATGATGACTTATCAACTTATCGAGCTTCTACTCAAAGTTTTGCCAACACAATGAAAACTTTAGTCAAAGAGATAAATCAAGCTAATTCATTAGGAGACAATATTTTATCGGATGATTTAACTTCTGAATACAGAACTATAGAAAAAAATCTAAGAGTTTATGAAAAGGATTTTATGAATTCAAATCCAAAGTCCTATATTGCTGCTCTTATTTTGGAGCGAATGATAAGTACAAAAGCATTATCGACATCTGAAGCTAAACCTGTTTTCAATAGCTTCGACCCAAAAATTAAAAACAGTGTTTCTGGTAAAAAAATAGCTTCTATCCTCAACAGGCCTAAAAATCCAACTGCAATAGGTGAAAAAGCTCCTGTTTTTGAAGGGCCATCACCAAATGGAGATTTAATTAATTTGGAAGCTGCCAAAGGAAAAGTAACGATAATCGATTTTTGGGCTTCATGGTGCCGTCCTTGTCGCATAGAAAACCCTAATTTAGTTAGACTTTACAAGCGAATGCATGATAAGGGTCTTGAGATTATTGGAGTTTCTTTAGATAAAAGTAAAGCAAGTTGGGAAAGAGCCATCAAGGACGATGGGCTTAATTGGAATCACGTTTCAAACCTTCAGTACTGGAAAGATCCCATTGCTATACTATATGGGGTGAGAAGTATCCCAACTGCATTTGTTTTAAATAAAGATGGGGTTATTGTTGCAAAAAATCTAAGAGGAAAACAACTCGATGCTAAAATCGAAGAGCTTTTAAAACAATAGATTACTACTGACTATATTTTATTTTAACTCAATTTTAAAGAATTTAATTATTTTTTTTGAAAAGTATCACACCTGTTAAAAGTGAAACAATTATCAGAAGAACCAGGGTTGTAAATGATTTTTGAACAACCCAAGGTGCTAGAATTAAAGTTGCAGCTATTCCACCAATAGCACCTCCGAAATGAGCAGTGTGACCTATGTTGTCTTGTTGTTTTTTCATACCAAAGAGAGTGTAAACCAAATAACCTACACCAAAAACATATCCTGGTAATGGAACAGGAAAAAAAATAAAGCTTAATCTCATTTCTGGAACCATTAATATGGTTGCGTATAAAATTCCCATAATTGCTCCACTCGCACCTACTGCATTATAATATAAATTTTCTCTGTGGAAATAAAAAGCAAAAAGATTACCTGCAGTTAAGCACGAAAAGTATAAAATTAAAAAATTAAAAAATCCGAGACCTACTAATGCTTTAGGCCCAAAAAGATATAAAGTAAACATGTTGAATCCCAGATGCGACCAATCAACATGTAAAAATGCAGAGCTAATAATCCTATACGATTGTCCTCTTTTTATTGCAGCAACATTAAATTTAAATTTATTGAAGAATAAAGAGTCATTAAAACCTTTTAAAGAAACTAGTAGGTTCATTAAAATTATTCCTAAAATTATTGGTGAAAGTGATTGCATTTTGAATATAAAATTGGGCTTAAATATACTTATATTTACAAAAAAAATTGTGCAGTTAATTGTTTTCCTAATAAGCTATCCCATTTTAATTGGGATTTCCATCTTACCTCATTTCATGCTTTATGGTTTATCCGATTTTCTTTATCTAACTCTTTACAAAACATTTGGTTACAGAAGAAAAGTGGTTCGTAAAAATTTAAATTTATGTTTTCCTTACAAAAACTCAAAAGAAATCCAGAATATTGAACGAGCTTTTTACAAACATCTTTGTGACATTTTTGTTGAGATGATTAAAGCTCTTACGGTTTCAAAAAAGCAGGTTTTGAATCGTTTTAAATTCAAAAACACAGAATTAGTCAATAAGTACCTAAGAAATAACAAAGGTGTTGTTTTGGTTTGTGGACATTATTCAAGCTGGGAGGGAATGCTTTCAATAGGATATCATATTGAAGGAAAAGGGTACGCTGTTTATACACCCCTAACCAATAAATACTACGAAAGATTAATTGTAAAGTCTAGGGAGAAGCACCTTATTCATTTAGGTTCTCGATACAATGTATTGAGTGATGTTAACCACAATCAAAAAAACAATATTACTTATATATACGGTTTGGCTGCAGATCAATCTCCTCAACCAAAACCCAAAACCTATTGGAGAACATTCATGGATATTGAAGTTCCTGTTTTTAATGGGGCAGAACAAATGGCGGTAAAATTTGATTTACCAGTAGTGTTTGCAGATATTAACAGAATAAAACGAGGATATTATGAAATCAATATTGACATGATTTCAGAAAACCCTACAGAAACTAAAAAAAATGAAATTACTGATCTCTTTACAGAAAGATTAGAAGAGCAAATTCGAAATGATCCTTCTCAATACTTTTGGACCCATAATCGTTTTAAACATATGAGTAAAAAACCGCTCTAACAATTTAAAGACAGTAACTTGTCTCTGAATCCATTCATCAATTCATCAGCTAATTTCTGTGTTGGAGCTTCGGTATATACACGAATAATCGATTCTGTGTTTGATTTTCTCAAATGAACCCAGGAATCTTTAAAATCAATTTTAAGTCCATCCACAGTATTGGGCTTTTGGGCTTTATATTCTTCTTTTATTTTTTTAAGTAAATCATCGACACGCATTGACTGCTCTAATTCAATTTTCCCTTTACTCATAAAATATTCAGGGTAGGTTTTTTTTAGTTCAGATACTGAAAGTTTACATTCACTGATCAAGGAAAGAAAAAAAGCAGTTCCAATTAATGAGTCTCTACCATAATGTAAATGTGGGTCAATGATTCCTCCATTACCCTCACCTCCAATTACGGCATTACAAGTTTTCATTTGTTGAACTACATTAACCTCTCCAACAGCACTGGTAAAATATTTTCCTTTATGTTTTTCTGTCACATCTCTTAAAGCTCTGGTTGAAGACATATTAGAAACAGTATTTCCTTTTTTCTTAGAAAGCACATAATCTGCACAGGCAACTAGGGTATATTCTTCTCCAAACATTTCCCCTTTTTCATCAATAAACGCTAAACGATCTACATCTGGATCAACTACAATCCCAAAATCCGAGCTTGTTTCAATTACTTTTGTTGAAAGATCTCCTAGGTGCTCTTTTAAAGGCTCTGGATTATGCGGAAAATTCCCATTTGGTGTACAATAAAGTTCAATAACTTCCACATCAAGAGCTCTAAGAAGTTCTGGAATCGCTATTCCTCCAATTGAATTAACGCCATCTACAACAACTTTAAGCTGTGCTCCTTTTATCTTCTTTACTTCTACCAAAGGATGCTCCAAAATAGCTTTTATGTGTATATCCAAACTGGTTTTATCTTGTTTAATGCTTCCTAAATCATCTACAAATGCAAAATTAAATTTCTCTTCTTCGGCGATTGCGAGAATTTTCTCCCCAGCTTTTGCATTCAAAAACTCACCATTTGAATCCAATAGTTTAAGTGCATTCCATTGTTTAGGGTTGTGACTTGCGGTTAAAATAATCCCACCTTGAGCCTTTAATTTTGGAACCATTATTTCCACTGTAGGTGT
>Ga0233438_10003341_pt1 | contig 14936 bp, 18 predicted proteins | sample SI_123_September_FD_182720 | JGI IMG/M metagenome (GOLD analysis project Ga0233438, IMG submission 182720) | Seawater microbial communities from Saanich Inlet, British Columbia, Canada - SI_123_September2016_10_MG | ecosystem: Environmental > Aquatic > Marine > Inlet | place: Canada: British...
TCGCGTTTTTTCAATTTGGTGTCAAAGTATATGTTTTTGCGTTCGACAAATCGATACGTTTTCGAGTTTTTGATATTCTTTCTAGTCGCTTATGGTTTATCGCTCGGAAACGAAGGTCAATTAGCATTTTTAGCGTCGCTGGGTGTTGTTTCCTTAAGAGCTATGCCAGCGCTCAGTAATTTAGTATCTTTCGTAAATACTTTTCAGTTTCATTTACCAGCCCTTTCCAAGGTATGGGATATAGTCTTTAGAAAACGAGAGCAGACAGTTAGTGTCTTAGATGATGCACATAATAATGAAATTATCGAAAAACAATGGCTCAGATTAAATTTTGGCGAAAACCAACTATTTGGATCTAGGGAAATAGGGCTGCCGAAAAACGGCTTAATTGTGATTTCTGGTTCGTCGGGAAGTGGAAAAACTACTTTGCTAAAAAATGTTGCTGGTCATGAAAATACGCTTCCTCTGAAGGTTTCTATTTTTTCAGAAAAAGAAGAGCATCGTAATTTGGAAAACCTCATTTCTTATTGCCCACAACAACCTCAAATTGTTTCTGGATCACTCCGGGATAACATATTTCTATTTTGTAACAACACACAGAACGTCGAGGCATCCTTGGAGGAATTAGCGTCGACATTTTGTCTGGAAGAAAGTTTGTTATCTAGAACAGAGTTAAGTGCTAATACGCTATCGGGCGGGCAAAAAAAAAGAATTGGCCTAGCAAGAGCTTTTGCTTTAAATAAGCCTGTTTACCTTTTGGATGAACCAACGTCCGAACTTGATAATAATACCGCACAGGTGTTGATTCGGGCGTTGGTTAAAAAGAGTAGAAGCGCTCTGATAATGGTTTCAACTCACGATGAGAAAATAATTCAGCAGTCTGAAGAAGTTATATGTTTAGATTAAGCGTTCGCCGCCAGATCGGTGGGTTAATAAATAGGATAATTCTAAAAAACAAGCTTTTTTGGAATTTGGATAAACTGATTGAAGCTTTTTGTCCTCTTTATCTCCATAGAAATGGACGGCGTTACAAGTCCTTCATTGGTAACTATTTAATAACTTCAGATAAATTAAATTTGATATCGTTTTTTATTCCAACTCTCGATAACCTAAAAAACGTCTCTGACATAGGTAGTGCCGATGGCAGCCTCTTGTTAACCCTTAGCAGAAGATTGAAGCAGGCTAAATTGAGTGGTTTTGACTCAGGCTACTCTCTGGCGGGGAAGAGATCGAGAGGCGGCGCAGACGTTTTTTTTTATGATTTGGATCTCAGGCATAAGTACTACAATCCGAGCGGAAAAAATAATCCTGATGAGTTTCAACTAGGGCTCGAAAAAAATCAGGATTTGATACTTATGTTTGATGTTATTCCTTACCTAACAAACGCGACCCTAAATAACTACTTTCTGCAAATTTCTAACTCACTAAGAGAAGGAGGCTACTTTTTCTGTACCGCACAATTGGCACCCTGGCTAAATATTGAGCGGAGTGGCGCAGGTGGAGAACAATATCAGAATATCATTAGCCTGGAGGAGTTGCTCGAAACTACGAATTGTTATTCGCTTCGATTAGAAAAGTTTGTTTATGGCGGCTGGTCCTTTTCCAAGTCCGAAACAGTTGTTTATGGAGCCGATGTTCTATTGTTTCGAAAGCTGTCCAATCTTCATGAAAAAAGGTAAATGCGAATCGGGCCATAAGCTTGTTGTTTTTGGCAGTGGAAGCAGCGCGTCTGTTAAGCGAGATTGGCCAAACTTCTTGTTCATTAATACAAGCTTCAGCCGGCTGCAACGGTATGAAAATGAAAAAATTAATAATTTAGTGCTCGCTGAAGGATATACTGAAATCCATCAGGTATTTAATGAGACCAATAATTTAGATTTGACACGATATCGAATAAGAAAAGAAAAAGTGGGGCTGCTCAAAAAATTGAATGCCAAAAATCTATTTATTTTTACAAATCGGCACCAGAGGAAAATTACAAGAGGTTTGCAGGAGCTAAACCTAAATTATGATACTTTGTCTATTGTGTCCTATAGAAGGCTATATTTTCTTCTGTTAAATTTTCTAATAAAAAACAACGGCATAAGCTTTAAATTATTTTTGATATACACCTTTTCTATCATCACAAATTCAAAGCCAAAAGTGCAATACCGGCCATCTAATGGAGTAGCAGGGGCGCTCTATCTGTTTTTTGCTTTTGATTACTGCGAGATTGAATTAGACGGATTTTTATCGGAAGAAAGTTTTTACGGCCAGCATCTGCAGAAGCATGCATTGACCAACCGTCACTTGGGAATCGACAGCCATATCATAAAACTACTTAAAGGATTAAAATGTTAACAAGTAATAGCCCTGAGTTCCTATTTTCTATATCTGAAGTGGAAAATTTTAGACCGGACACTTCCTCTCGATTGAGGCACTACTTTAATTTTATTCGGGAAAATCACATGGATTTTCGCGGGGACATCGTGGAATTTGGAGTTTTCAGAGGAGCAAGTTTAGTAGCCACCGCTCTGTTATTGAAGGAACTGGGTAGTAACAAAAAGGTTTATGGGTTCGATAGTTTCTCAGGATTTCCAAATTATTCATCCAATGATGACCTTGAAGCGTTTAGTTCTGAAAACGGCTTTGATAAAGAAACCCTTGATAGAGTTGCTGAATATCAAAATGTTATGTCCAAATTATGGGATAAGGAGATAGATGGATCTAGTGCATCGTCATCCGGTGATTTCTCTAATACTTCCTCAGAATTAGTTCAGCGAAAATTGAATTTCTTTCAATTAGATAATGTCAAGATAATAGAAGGTAATTTTGCTGAGAGTGTTCGGGAAAAGTCTCTTAACGATATGGATTTAATGTGCGCAAACATTGATTGTGATCTATATGATGGCTATCAAGATTCAATGGAATTTATATGGCATAAGCTAGAACGGGGGGGCTTTGTCCATTTGGATGAGTATTATTCCTTAAAGTTTCCTGGGGCTAAAATAGCGGTTGATGAATTTTGCAGGAAATATGGCATTAGCGTTACTGAACAAATATCGCGGAGCGGAGAGTTTCCTCGAGTGAGCCTAATTAAATAAAATGAAATTTATATTAAAAATATTGGGTTTTTTTCGGGCTCAACCAATTGAAATTCCCGATAAATTGTCCCTTAAAGCCATGGAAATCGTCTCCCAAGGATTAGAGGCAGATGTGGCTAGTCCAGTTTGGGATCAAGTTTTCAGTAAATTTCCAATCTCTGGCAGAATAAACTCGGGGAATGTAAACGCCGATGAAATCAAACGGTTTTATGAAAACTATTTTGTAAACGGCCTATCAGATGGTGCGTGTGCCGGTATGGGGCTTTCTCGGCCGCGGTTCATCTTTAGATATTGGAGTCGAACAAAAGACAGAATCAAAAAGCTTGAGAAGCTTACGGATATTCAAGGCAACAGACCAATGCATCGCCCACTGTCCCCTCTTTTGGATTCCGGTCAACCATGGCTGTTTAAGTACGGAAATACGTCGATTAATCCAGAATATCCAGATCACGAATATTTCGCTCGGCAAATTATTGATTTCACAAGCCTCGAAAATGCCACAGTCGTTTTTATTGGCGATGGCAGCGGTGTTTTGTCGAACATGATCCTAAATTCAATGGCCGTGAAGAAAGCGATATTCATCGACCTTCCTCATTTTTTAATTCGTCAAATGATTGTTAATTCTGACTTAAATTGCGATCAAAGCTATTTTGCTCCCAATTTTGCAGCCAATATCAAGGTGGATGGCCGTGTCGTTTTTATAAACCAGGACTCTTTCCCTGAAATATCATCTGAGTGGGTGAATAAATACCTGGCTATCGCTGATGATGCAGACGCAACAGAGGTATTTTCGTATAACAAAGTTGATCGTTCCTATGGGCATGCAAACTACCACGCTGTTTTGGCGCAGCATCAGCTTCAGCGGTGTTACATTTTCGAGTCTGTAATGCGCCCTAACTACTTTTTTGAATATTTTAAAAGATTGAAGTAAGCCAGCAAGTCGGAGTTTAGTGTTTTGGTTAACGTTATTGATATATACGCAATGCCTCGAAGCTGAACCAATCTTCTTGGTATCTACTTATTTTTTCAAAAATTGAGCTTGAAGGCTCTTGTTATAAAACGTGTTAGTGAATACCAGCTCTCAAAGGTAGGTGCTTTTGTCCAATATTGTTGTCTATAAAGCTGTTTTTAATAATTTTGATGAGGTTTTGCCGATTCCTATAAGCGGTGTTCGTAAAGTTTTATTTTCTAATAGACCGCTTGAAGTAGATGGTTGGGATAATGTCGTTTTGCATTGCGAAGACGCTATTATGGAGAATCGAAAGCTAAAAATGTTCCCATGGAAATATTTGGACGAAGATTTCTCAATTTATTTGGATGGTCGCCTAGATATAACACCCAAGTTTTTCGAATTTCTTTTAACAAGGAATTTACGAGATAAATTGATCGTCCCAATACACCGCAACCGAGGGGACGTGCTTGACGAGGTAATTAGGTGCATTAACCACAGACGCATCAGTGGCCAGCAACTCAGGGCGGCTTTTGAACTGTCTAATCTTAATGCCCATGCCGTCGAATGTGGTCTGATTGTTAGAGATCATAATTCGTTAGAGATAAAGGCGCATGCTCTGCGATGGATGGAACGGTTCAGAGAAATTGGTCGGGATCAGTTGGCTTTCCATGATAGCCATAGCTCCGAAGCTTTTAAAACATTCGATTTCGACCTTTCAAACACAGAGTTTTTTAGCCTGAGAAATCACAAGTTTTCAAGATTAAAGCAAATAGATAGTCGTTTGCGGTTGGCATTGCGGTTAATCTTCAAGGGCAAAGTGATTTAGTCAAAGTAATGAAAATCTCAATAATCACATATGGAATTGGCCGGGGAGGTGACCTCTGCCTGTCTAACCTGGAAAAAATATATAAGATGATAAGTCAACTTTACGACACTCAATTTCTGTATATTTTTAACTCTTATCAGCACCAAAAAAAAAGTGAACTATTAACCAAAGCAAAAGTGTCTCTCGTAGACTGCTGGACCCCTCGGGTTGAACGCGAACACCAGAGGGCTCATTCTTTTGAAGATGTTCATGGGGATGGATACATCTCTGTGGGAAACCTCTTGCAACAATTTGAAATGCTAGAGAATGGATTGAAACAAACTAAAGAGTTCAATCCAGACTTTATTTTATATATTAGAGATGATGTTTTGGTAAATTCAGCGGTGATTTTCGATGTACTTAAACGGGTAGTCAAAACGAAAAAAATCTGGTTTTCTGCCTTCCACGGGAACAACGGCTATTGTGAGAGATTTGGAATTTTGCCGCGCAATAGCGCGCAATTGCTTGCAAGATATTCATATATAGACAGCTATTACCACAATATGGATCAGCTCCCCTATGTTTTGAGGAAGGGACTAAATGGTGAGTGGTTATATAAATACATTATTGATCAACAACAGACTGAATTCATATGCAATTATATTAAATCCACCCGGGTTCGGGAGAACGGTCAGAAAGTTCGAGAAAGGGTGATTCCCCGTCCTTGGCACGCAAATAGCGAATGGGAAATACTGAAAGGTGTAATGAGGTATTATTTTAATGACTAAGGATTGCCCAAACTGCGGGTGCTCAATGGAAGTTTTGTTTTCTACTGACGGATCAGTCGCCGTCAACCAGTATTCACGCGATGCTGACTATCAAAAAAAGAAGCAAAAGGGCTTATTGTGCCAAAATTGTAAATACTTTTTTAACGACCATGCCTGGTCGATGAGCGAACTATTTGATAACTACAAATATTCCTCTCCGGACTCCCAATATCTAGAGCCAATTTTGGACGAGATTAAAAGTTTTTCGAGGGATAAACGAATTTCTAAGGTTTGTGAGGTCGGCGGCAACTCTGGGCTTTTTCTATCCAAGTTAAAAGGTAGGATGCCAGAGGTTGAATGCACAAATATTGATAAATGGCATGAGATAGAGAGGTTCCCCGAGGTTCGATCGGTAAACACCTTTGTGGATGAGGCTAGTGGTAAGTTGCTGGAGCCGCTTGCGCCTGAATTAGTCATTTGTAGACATATGTTTGCGCATAATCCAAATGTTAAAACCTTATTGTCTAATATATTAGAACAGTTTAACCGCCCTAAATTTATCTACATCGAAAATGCGAGTCTAGAGGAGACGATTGATCAATCTGATTTCGGTCAATTTTATGCTGAGCATTATTACGCGTTTACTCCATTTTCGGTATCTAAGTTGTTGGAGATAGAGGGCTATCGTTTGGTAAAATACCAGTCATTCGAGATCCACAATGGCTCTTTCGGAATGTTTTTTTCGAGATCTTCAGGGCATGAAGTAAAATTTGATTTTCGGGATTTTGATAATAAAGCTATCCGAGACAAGTTTTCGGTTTGGTTGGATGATTGTTTTAGATTCGAAGAAAAAATAATTGCAAGTAATTTCCCTATTTCACTTTACGCTGTTTCAGCTAAATTTGTTTTTACCGCAAATGCTTTTTTATCTTCAGAATTTAGAAATTCTTTCGTTTCTATCTATGACAATACTCCACAAAAAAGGGGGCTCATCCCTCCCGGATTTGAGTGTCCGGTTGAGGGGGACTCGGACTTAAATGATTTGTCGGACGACTCTTGTTTAATTATTGGCGCTCGAAACTTTTATGAAGAGATTGAAAAAAAGTTAGAGGCCATTGGTATTGTCAAGGAAAGATTGATTTGCCCGCCTTTTTAGCCTTATGACTTCTAAGCTAAAAATTTCATCTTACTCGCTCATACTATTATTGGTTGTGAGTTATGGACTGCAGCGGGCATCCTTTTTCGACTTCTATGGAATGTCACTGGCTCCAGCGGACTTCTTACTTGTTGGGTTAACAGCATGGTTTTTAAGGAGGACTAGTGTTTCGCACTTGATTATAGTTTGCCTTGTGTTGGCGTGGTTAATATCGCTCGCATTGTTAAATTTTTCATTTGGCCTAAATGCTATAATCACAATCTCGCTGAAAATTTTCTTGGCTTTATCTTTTTTTTCCCTCCTCAAAAATGTAAAGCCAACGAAAATGGACTTAATATTGGCTCAAGCATTTTTTTACTCTTTCTTTTTTTTAATACTTTTCGGAATTGAAGATAACAGTTTCACAAGCCTCGGGGTCTTTAATGTTAACGAAGGTGTGAATTACTTATTAGTTCTCTGGTTTTTATGTTTGGTGCTTAAATGGCTTTCCGTTAATCAGAATAATGCCATCTATCGAGAAATTATTTTGCCCTATTTGGCAATTTCGCTCGTCTGTTTATTGTATATCTCTCGGCAGGGGCTTATAGCAACGGCGACGATCGGTGTTTTATTTTTTCTCCTTAGTGAAAGAATAAAAAGGCCATATAAGATATTATTCGCTCTATTAATTTTTGGTGGTGCACTTTTACTTTCCGGCTATGTATGGAATTTCTTGGATGAACATTCTGTTAGGCGACTGCAAATTTTTCTTGATGGCGACGTGCAAACTAGGTCTGACAATAGACGTCTTGAAATGATTTTGTTCGGCTTGCGAGGTTTTCTCGAAAACCCTCTTGGTCATGGTGTTGCATCGTTTATTGCCGCTAATCCATTGAATTTGGTAGCTCATAATTTTTATGTGACTTTGGCGTATGAGCTCGGTTTCCTCCCCCTGATTTTTATCGTGTTTACAATCTTTAGGGCAATAAAAAATCTAAAGGCTTCAGGGTCTCTAGGGTCGCGGGCAACGCTTATAAACATAATTGTATTATCTTTTTTCATTCAATTGCTATTTATCGGTGCACTTGGGAAGGCTGGTATATTTTTAATTGTGCCATGGGTCTATTTCCAACATTGGAAAATCCAAAAGTCGCGGAAAGGGGCTCTAAGAAATGGTTATTGAGCCAACTCTTTTTGAAAATAAAATTTTTAGTGACCCTCGGGGCTTGCTGGTTGACCTGTCTGCTCAAGAGTCTATTTTCAATTTTAATACTAAACATCAATGCTTTTCTCTATCTGAACCCAAAAATACGTTAAGGGGGCTACATTTTCAGAGCGGCGAATATGCCCAATCTAAAATTGTGTCATGTGTCACGGGATCTCTAATCGATGTTGTGGTGAACATTGACAGGTCAGGAAATGATTTTGGAAAAGTGTTTTATTTTTCTTTGAATGGCTTGGATGGCAACAGTGTCTATGTGCCCAAAAATTGTGCTCATGGGTTCATCACTACATCGCCGAACACTGTCGTCCATTATTCATTCGATAGTATATTCTGGGCAAGTTCGTCGGTAACGTTGAGCTTTTTTGATCCCGCATTGGACGTAAAATTTCCTGTAGATAGAAGTGAGATGTTAATCTCCAGTAATGATCAATCTGGCCTTGAGCTAATTGCCGCCGCCGAAAAGTTCGAAACAAGGAAGTAAGGTATGAAAATTTTTGTAACTGGTGGATGTGGGTTTATTGGCTCCGCTTTCATTCGATCATTTAGTGAACGCGCTGATCAAATTCTTAACTACGATGCATTAACTTATGCAGGATCGTTGTATGGCGTAAAGGAAGTTGCAAGCGAAAATTGGTATGAATTTGTTCATGGCGATGTCTGTGACCCTTTGATTTTGGCGCGTAGTATAAACTCTTTTAAGCCAGAGATCATTGTGCACTTTGCTGCAGAGAGCCATGTAGATAATTCAATTTCCGGCCCAGGTAAATTTATAGAAACAAATATTTTAGGAACTTATAACCTTCTTCAAGAGTCGAAAAAATACTTAGAGGAACATAAAATCCTTCAAAAGGTAATTATTGTTTCAACAGATGAAGTTTACGGTTCCCTTGAAGATAGCGGCCAATTTAATGAAAGTTCACCTTTGCTCCCCAATAGCCCTTATTCCGCGTCGAAAGCGTCAGGTGATTTAATTGCGCGAGCTTTCACTAATACTTATGAGATGCCAATAATAATTACTCACTGTTCTAATAATTACGGGCCTTTTCAATACCCGGAAAAGTTAATACCTGTTGTTTTCTCCAAAATACAGGGTAATGAGTCTATTCCAGTATACGGCAATGGACAAAATGTAAGGGACTGGATACATGTGGACGACCATGTAAGCGGTATTCATGCAGTTATAAATCGTGGCGAGATTGGAGAGGTTTATAATTTTGGTGGAGAGCACGAAGTATCAAATATTAGTCTTGTCGAGCAAATTTGTTCTGAGATGGATGAGCTAAATGGAAATGAGGCTGTGACGAGTAGGGAACTTATTTCGTTTGTCACCGATAGAAAAGGGCACGATTGGCGTTATTCGGTTTCGAACGAAAAGTCCAAAAGATTGCTTGATTGGCACCCGAAGATTCAATTTAACAAAGGGCTTAGAGACACTTTGGAGTGGTATCAAACCTTCGGCGCTGCGTTTTTTGCTGAATTCTTGCAGTAGATTTTATGAAAAATAATGCATTAATATTAGTTGCTGGCGGCAATGGCCTGTTAGGGCGAAGTTTGGCATACAAACCAAATGTTGTTGCAATGAATAAAAATGATTTTGATATTACGGACCCAGAACAAATTAAGAGTGTAATGAAAGCCGTAGCTCCTAGAGTGGTTATTAATTGTGCCGCCTATACAGATGTAAAAGCAGCGGAAACCCAGCAAAATTTGGCTTTGAAAATTAATGCGGACGGGCCCAAAAATCTAGCCGAGGCTTGTATGGAGAGCGGTGCGCATTTAATACATATTTCTACAGACTATGTTTTCGGAGACAAATCGTGCTCTCCAATTTTGCCGCATGCACAGAGGAATCCTCTAAATTTTTACGGGTTTTCTAAGTCGCAAGGTGAAAAAGCCATAGAGGATACTTTCGATAATTTTACAATTATTCGAACGTCTTGGTTGTTTGGTCCAAATGGGGAGGGTTTCCCAACTGCGATCAGGTCTGCGTGTGTCAATGAGGAGACCATTGATGTCGTTTCGGATCAAGTTGGAGGCCCAACATCGGCATTAGCACTCTCAACATTTTGTTTATCAGTAGCCAGCCTTATTGACTCAATAGATATTTCGGGAGTGTTTCATTATTGTGGTTTTCCTTACGTTTCTTGGTTTGAATTTGCGCAACACATTGTAATTAATGACGCTTTGGGCTGTGATATTCGCCCAATAAATAGTCGAGCAAGAAGAGACGGAGTAAACAGGCCTTCAAATTCTCGCCTTGACTGCTCGAGTACTAAAAGATTTTTTGACGTTGGAATGCATGATTGGAGAGACTATGCCTAAGGCGATCAGTCTGTCTTTGCAGATTAGCTTTTGTTATGGGAGCGTCAGAAGCAAATGAGAAAAGGGATAATTCTTGCTGGAGGCGCTGGCTCGAGGTTGTATCCCGCGACGGCAGCTGTTTCAAAACAGCTTTTACAAATTTACGATAAGCCAATGGTCTATTTTCCACTTACCACCCTAATGCTGGCAGGGGTGAAGGAAGTTTGTGTAATTTCATCTCCGGAACATGTTGACTTGTATGAAAGGTTGCTTGGAAATGGTTGCCAATGGGGAGTCGATTTAAGTTATTGTGTTCAGGAAAAGCCAAATGGTCTCGCGGAGGCTTACATACTAGCAGAGGATTTTCTGGAAAGTGAATCAAGTATTCTGTTGTTGGGGGATAATCTGTTTTATGGGAGTGGCCTGTCAGGGATATTGCAAAAATGTGCGGCTATATCAGATAATTTCATATTCAGCACACGCGTTTCTGACCCCAAGCAATTTGGCGTTGTTGAAACTAATGAATACGAAGAAATTATTTCAATTGAAGAGAAGCCTCAAAAGCCGAGATCAAATGATGCAATCACTGGGATGTATTTTTTTGATGGGCGGGCGCCACAATTTGCTAAACAAATTCTGCCGTCTGCCAGAGGTGAGCTGGAAATAACAAGTCTTATTCAGATTTATAAAGACCTAGAAAGTTTGAGTTTAATCAAGTTGCCTAGAGGGGTGGCCTGGTTGGATACAGGAAGCCATGATGGCCTGTTGGATGCTGCGAACTTTGTAAGATCAGTGCAAAGCAATCAAGGCTTATTAGTAGGATCACCAGACGAAGTTTCTTACAGAAATGGCTGGATAACCTCTGCGGATTTTCGCTCAAGAATTGATGCTATGGGTTCGGGGACTTATGCCTACGCTCTTAGGTCGATGTTGTCGCAAGAGTGACTGTGATTTTCTAGATTAAGCTATGATAGATTTGCCATTAATATCCGTAATTATGCCATGCTATAACAGCGCGAAGTATCTGGATAACGCTGTGCGATCAGTGATCGGTCAGTCTTATGAAAACTGGGAGCTATTAATCTGTGACGATGGGTCTGATGATGGGTCGGATAAAATTGCGAAAAAATGGGCGGGAAACGAAAAGCGAATTTCTTTTTTTCTTAATCAATTTGAAAAAGGTGCTCCTGGCGCAAGAAATACTTGTTTGAAGGAGGCTCGGGGGCGATATATAGCTTTCCTTGACTCAGATGACGAATGGTTGCCGCTGAAATTGGAGAAGCAAATAAAGTTCATGGAAAATACCAAGTCGTCTTTTGTATTTGGGTATTGCGAAAATATGTCCGAGGATGGCAAGTTTCTCTCTATCATCAAGGGACCCATGGAGGTTCCATTTTGGAAGTTGATATTTTGTAATTTTATCCCCTGTCTTACAGTAATTTATGATGCTCAAATTTTGGGGAAAGTTGAACAACCTTGCATTACAAGGAGTAACGATTTTGCTCTGTGGTTAAGTATTTTGAAACATAACAAGTGTGTTCAAGCCAGATGTTACCCTGAGATTGTAGCGCGCTATCGCGTAAATACTTACGGTTTATCTGCAAACAAATTAAGGGGAATTAGGTATTATTATTTTTGCTTGAGACGTTATGCTGATTTAGGAATTCTAGCTTCTAGTGCTTGCAGTATAATAGCTATCTGTTTCAAGATTATGAAGTCTGTAAGGTACCAAGCGTATAACGTTATTGTTTCTAAATTGCTCTAGCATAAATAGACAGGGTGTTAGTAATCTAAAAACTTTTTTATGTCTTTATAAGAACCAATTATCGTCTGAATAATCACTCCGCCATCACATATCGCAACCCGGCCTGCACACTCTTCCAGTCGCCTTTTCGCATAACCTGCTCAATCGTGTAGCCGCTTTCGACTAAGTCGACTGCGGCGCCCACGCGAAACGAATGCCCCGTCCACTGGCGGGGTTTTTTATTGCCGGGGAGTGTGATGTTTGCTTGTACTTGGCGCAGGATATAGCTGACGGCCGACGGCTCCAGTTTCTCGCCAATGTTTCCGTGCCTGTCGACGGAGCGCAGTATCTTGCCCTCCTGTCCAACAATTTCTGCCCACTTGGCAATCAGCCCTTCCAAGTCCGTTGATATCCCAATAAGTCTGCCCTCACCATATTGGTCGGCCTTGGAGAATTTGAGCCTCAAAGCTGGCTTGCCATTTAGCAAACAAGTCACGTCTTCGAATTCAAACCCGACCAGCTCTGCGCGTCTGCGCATGGTTTCATAGCCCATGAGCAGCAAGATCTTGTTTCTGAGACCGCGCGGGCTGTCATCTTGGGCCTCAATCATTTTATCGAGATAGAGTTTTGTGAGCGGCTTGGCCTGCCTTTGCGCGCGGCCCAGCTTCCTGTGCATGCGCTTCATGGCAAGCGTCACGTCGGGGTCTTTTGTGGTGTCTTCCATGCGGCCCAGCCTGTAGATCGTACTCAGCGCATTTATCCGCCGGCGGATGGATGCCGCCTTATGTGTCTCGGATAGGGCGTCAATGTGGGCGGCGATGCTGATTGACGGCGCGGGCAGGGGGTGAATGCCGTCATTTGAGCACCACCTGGCAAATTGATCGAAATCATGCCTATATCCGCGAATGGTATTTTCGGCGAAGGCGCCCTCAAACTTTGCAAATAATTCGTCAATCATGGTAACTTCCTATATCGAAAAACTCTTAAATGGTATCAATAATACCAATATATGGATTAATAATGCTAAATTCAAGTCAAATCAGGGCTGCTCGAGCGCTTTTAGGGTGGAGCGGTAAGGAGTTGTCTATGAAAAGCGGCGTCGGCGTCACAACAATAAGAAGATATGAGCTCGAGGAGGGCATTCCCTCAGCTAATTTGCGTGTTCTAGCCAAGCTGAAGACAACTTTAGAAGCTGCCGGCATTGAATTCACCGGCGACCCGCTCAAAAATCCTGGGGTCACGCTCAATTTACGGGGATAAATCTGATTCTACATGTTGTAATTTAGGGGTATAGAATACTATATGTAGTATGTCTAACAGCAAAGGACCCCGACATGAAGACCCTCCCAAACCCCATTCGCGACATTCTGGGCGACATCGCCCCGCCGCCGCACCTATCCCAGACCCAATACGAAAAGGCGCTCGCCAGCTTCATTGGCGACGCCGGCAATTTGAGCTCCGTGGAAGTCTTTTTCTCAAACGAGATCTTCCGCCAATTCAAGCTCATTGAATATTTTCAAAAACAACGCCGCCGCGCCTTTTATGTCCAAATGCAGGACTTTTTGGCCGAGTACTATGGGGGAGAAAAAATTAAGCCCAAAACGCTGCCCCAGGCGCTTAATGACATCAAAGCATGCAAATCGCCCGACGAGAGCGCGGCAATTTCGAAGTTTCTCGCCGAAGTGAACTGGGACTGGTTCGAGCTCCAGCAAGACGTTCTTGAGTTTGGTGGATATAATATCCCTTATATTGAGCGCGACATTGATACCTGCCACGAACGCATCGGCAAATTGCAGAAAATGCACGCCGCGGCCAGTCTGACGCCGGCCATGCGCCGCCGCCTCGAGGCTCAGACACGGCTCCTAGAGCGCGAGCTCGCCGAGGAGCGTCTGACGATTGACCACGCGCCCCAAAATCAGGAGGAGTTGCCGGATGAGCCGCGCGCGCCGGCAGGCCAATAGGCAAAACGCGCTGAAGTCGACCGGCCCGAGGACCGGCGCCGGCAAGCGGCGCGCCAGCCAAAATGCCTTGAGCCACGGCCTCAGCCAGCCCATTGACGTGAAACAGGTCGGCGACGACCTCGACCGCCTCCAGAATGTGCTGACGGATGCCGGATACCAGCCGACGCACGCCTTCCGCGTCGCGCTCTGCCTCCTAGACTATGACCGCGTCGAGCGGGCGGAGGATGAGCTGCACCACCGCATGATGTGCATGGCGTCGGGAATTGCTCTGAAGGACCCGCGCATTCCCAATTCGCTAATGCCGCTGCCGCTCGACAATCAGCGCGACATCGACATAGCCGCGCTCCACTATGTCAGCCTGAAAACTGGCGGCGGTCGGCATATTGGCAAGCTCCCGCCCGGCGGCCTCAGGGGCGACGCCTTCTGGCAGAAAATCGTCAGCGGCAAACACTTCGACCGATACCGCAGGCGCAGCCTGAACCAACTGCTGAAGGCGCTGAGAGCGCAGAATAACGACTATAAGGTATAGCGACGCATTTTTTACAAAACGAAGCCAATATTGTAGAGATGGTAAATAGAAAAGGACTAGGCAGATGCGCAAGATTGTGTGGAAGGCATATGAGACCGCGAAGGAACGATATCACTCCCTCTTCGAGAAGTTGGATGATGGCGACACATATATGCGTGCGCAAGTAGACCGCATCATGGAGGAAGACCGCGCTATTCTGGCAGCGCTTGCTGGCATAGAGACGAAATCTGAGAGTGAAGCGGAAGATGACTAGCGTGGTCGGCAACAGGGCAGTCTGCGCTTTTATCTCACCCCTTATCTAAAGTCTGATAATCCAAATTTTGGTGCCCTGTGATAAATCGAATTATCGAATGCTGGCCGACTACGCCGAACTGATTATCGACCTTGGAATGCCATAAAAGACTTTTCCTAAGAAGCGGTTGCCGTCCAGGCGT